>ERZ1664511.8-NODE-8-length-60437-cov-10.494551_pt1 | contig 60437 bp, 63 predicted proteins | sample MGYA00575336_ERZ1664511 | MGnify/ENA primary metagenome ERZ1664511 (study PRJEB40874, sample SAMEA4040739) | Gallus gallus | biome: gut; material: content | place: India | collected 2016-01-01 | study: EMG produced TPA metagenomics assembly of PRJEB14491 data set...
TTTTATTTGTCCTACAATTTTCATTAGAAAATTTTTTATTTCTTCTCTTTCTATTGAAAAGTTGCACGTAATAACTATTCCTTTTCCTATTAAATCAATGTTTTCAAGTTCGTTTTGAGTTATTTGATAATTTGATAAATGCTCTTCATTTTCTTCTAAAACATCTTCACTTGGTTGATTGAAATAATTATTATTTGTTTTAGGCTGGTCATCAATTTTTCTTATTAGTTCTTGATAACTTGGATACTTGTCAGTCAATTCGCCAAATATTAAAGCACAAAGTTTTGCATCGAATTCTGGGTCGTGATGATTTGTTCCTTCTAAGTCCAAACTCTCTGCTAAATCTTTTATTTTTTTAGGCATCCCAAGTTTATCTGCAAATAACATTGTGTCAATATAACTTATGACATATGGTTTTAAATTATAATGTTCATATAGATTTTTCTGATTATCCGTTTATGCACCTGTTATATTCGCAATTACTAGTCTGTCAAAGAGTTTGTCTCCAAAATACCGTCTGTTTAATTTGTAAATAAACTCGTTGAGATACAACTGTAAGTATTTCCTTTTGATTTTATGGTAGTTGCCCAGCAATGTCCGTTTTGCATTACTGATTGCGATATGCACCCATTTGAGTGTTTCCTTGGTGGTTTTGGCGTCTGATTTCTCGGTGACGTGCAATTCCACCAGATCGGAGATGTCAACGTAAGAAGTGCTTTTGTCCGAAAATACGATGGCATCATCCTCCATGCAGTCCCTGACCACGCCGTTGATTCCTTCACTTTGATGGCTATCCAGTACCCTGGCCTTGAAATAACGCACATGCTTCTCCTTTTTGCCCGTTTCGATATCTTCCAACGGGGTGCTTTCGGCCATCACCGCAACGTTCTGCTTTCCCTCGGCTCCCCGGCCACGTGTACCCTTGCCTCGCTCGATTTCCTTACTGGCCACCGAAAAGTAACCCTCATCCAGTTCTATCATCCCTTCCAGTGTATACCTTGCATCCCGGTTGCCCATCGCCCTGCGGAGTTTGTGTACCATCGCCCATACCGGTTCGTAACGCTTCAATCCTAATTGCTTCTGGAGTTCGTTGGTGGAGAATCCCTTTTTTGTGCAACTCATCAGGAACATCGTTTTGTACCACACCAGAAACGGCAGCTTGGAGCTCTCCATGATCGTACCGCTGCGCAACGAGGTGCGGAAACGGCAACCTTTGCATTCATAACTCCATTTACCCTGTAACCAATAATGGGAAGTGCCCCCGCATCGCTTGCAGACAACCCCTTCCTTATCACGCTGCTCCTTGAAATGCAAACGACAATCTTCCTCCGAACCGAAATGAGCCGTAAAACTGAATATGTTCATAATCCCTGCTTTTTGAGCGCTAATATACTAAAAATATTAGGTGTGTTTGCGGAGAATCAGATTAACAAAGATTCTGTAAAAATATTGAATCAATATCTTGTAGAATTTATGGCCGCTAAAAGAATGGATTTGATATGTTGTTGCCAGTCAGAAATTGAATTTGATTTAGGAGCTATTGATTTGCCATTCGAAATAGAATGTACAAATGGTAAATTTAAGGATATCAGCCCAAATGCTAAATCTAACTATCAAATCTGTATATCACCACACTTTGCTAAAATTCAAAGCTGGTTTAATGGTAAGATCATATTTAACCATGAATCATTGAAAAGTATTATTGAACGGATGAAGACAAGTGTCAACTATATTATAGGAACAGATGTTAATGGTGCTCCGATAGCTTCTACGGTTGCAACAGATCCTTATACTCCTGTTTTTTTTGATAAAAAAGTACAAGCGTATTATAATTATCAAGGATGCCGTATAGAAGAATTACGTATCATAAGTCCTAACTTCACCTTAAGGTGCGATAATGACCATAATGATTATGTGGTGGTGTTTTTACGTGATATTCAAGACCTTCCTTATCGCGAACAATGTATATGGAAAGGTTTTAATATTACTCCTGACGGCAGAACATTTAGCAAACTTTTTCAAAAAACGATAATTGAAGGCAAATGGAATGGTGTTGCACAGTCTATAGACTTTGTCTTTCGAGATTTGTATAAAACCTTTGTCGCTAAATGGGAGGAGAAGTATGGTTGGAAACTGTTTAAGTCATTAAATGGAATCCAGGCAGAATATTTCAATCAAATTTGTATTCTAAATAGAGATGATTATGAAGCTCTTACTGACCTTGTAAAATATTTATCACTATTGCTACAAGAAAGCCTTGATTTGGAAATGATGGAAATGATTATTCCTGCTAAAACTGAAATCAAAGAAAAAGTAGTAAATGGTGAAAAAACTAAGGAATCAACTAAAGAAAAACCCTTATCACATCTTGATAGAATTTTAGAAACACTCAATATTGAAGGCTACAATTTTATTGTATTTCTCAGGAATCTTCAATCCTTACGTTCCTATATGCTTCATCGAAATAGTAAGAAATTAGATAAAGACAAAAAAAGGGCTTTTGAGTATTTCGGCTTAAATGAAGATAAATCAAATTCCCAGTCGGTTTCAAATAATGTATTATCGCTCGGTGCAACAGCTATTTCAAATATGATAAAACAATTGTAAATACATGTGTTATTACATCAAGATCTACATCTTTCAAAATTGAATCCTTTTCTATCCGGCTTTCCCCACCCGAAAATTAAGGTATGATGTCTGTGCCGCGGTCCGCCCTCCACTCCAAGGTACGGAAGGCTGTGCCCGATCAACGGCAGTCTGCATCATACCGCTTCATGCCGGAGCTTCGACCTGTCGAAACAACCGGTATTCCGCTATATGGGCATCCTGCCTGGTTGTTGCTCCGGCACATTCCGCCTTCTGTCCGTAGCTTTTCTTTCCGGGCCGACGGCGTCGTGGGCAAACGGTGACACATTCTGCTTGTGCCGTCCGTCGTGCCTCCGGCATGTCACAGGCAGAAAGAGTCCCCATTTTGTTTGCCCGGCAGACCGTTTCTTTTACCCGCCCAAGCCGTCATTCATCACTTTTATAAACATCCCCTTATATATACGGGACAATTCTGCCTTTTATATCTGTATCGGGATTACCTTCTCTCGTCATACCTTGCCTGCCGCCGCGTAGGTTTTATCAGGTGCGAATGTAGGCTGTCGCGCCTGATTCTTCCGTTTTGAAGTGCATTTTGAAGGAAAATCTTCCTTGCCGGGCAAGAGTATTTTGCTTCAAAAAAACGTCGAATGGGCTGTACCGACATCCTTGTCATGCACCATAAAACCCCAAGGCGGTCCGGCAGAAAGGATCCGACCAGAGGGAAGAAAAAAACAAAGTCACAGGTAATGGCAGGACTAACCACCTTGCCGCAAAACATTTTCAAATTATGCTATACATTCACACTATCGGTCGCATCGGAAAGGATTGTCAGGTTATCGAGGGTACACACGGTTCGTTTATTGCTTTTGACATGGCAGTAGATGACTTCTCGCACGGAAACGCCGTTACCACATGGGTAAGGGTACGCAGCAACAAGGAAAACCATATCCGCCTCTCCGAATACCTCACCAAAGGGCGCATGGTCCTTGTCGGGGGAACATTGTCAACTTCACTGTGGAAGGACAAAAACGGCGACAGCCAGATCCAGCTCTCCATCACGGCGGATGCCCTGGAGTTCATCAATACCGGTAAACGGGAAGGTACAACCTCCGAAGCCGACGGCCAAGCCGCAGCTGCCGATAACGCACCAGTTCCTCCGGCGGACATGCCACAGGACGGGGAGGAAGACCTTCCGTTCTGACATCTTCCGGAAAACGGTCACGGATGTAGTATTTACTAATTGTAGTAATTTAGGAGATTAGTAAATCCCGGGTTACGAAAAATAGTAGATACTACATTTAGTGGCTAAGTCTTTTAGTAGAGTAGTAAATACTACGATACTAAAATATGTTATAGTAGTAAAATAGTAAATACTAATTGTAGTGAAGACTAAAAATAGTATTATCTTTGTACCAGAACATTAAGACTCTGAATCATGACAAAAATTATAGCAGTTCTGAATCATAAAGGTGGGGTCGGAAAGACAACCACTACCATAAATCTCGCTGCCGCACTGCAGCTGAAGAAAAAACGTGTGCTCCTGATCGACATGGACGGTCAGGCAAACCTCACGGAATCCTGCGGCCTGTCCATCGAGGAAGAACAGACCGTGTACGGGGCGATGAAGGGCGAATACCCTTTGCCGCTGGTCGAACTGAACAACGGCCTTGCCATCGTTCCCTCGTGCCTTGACCTGTCGGCTGCCGAATCGGAACTTATCAACGAACCTGGCCGGGAACTGATACTGAAAGGGCTGATTGCGAAGCTGCTTGACAGCCGGAAATTCGACTATATACTGATTGACTGTCCGCCATCGCTGGGACTGCTCACGCTCAATGCGCTTACCGCATCGGACTTCCTGATTATCCCGGTACAGGCACAGTTCCTCGCCATGCGCGGTATGGCAAAGATTACGAATGTGGTTAAAATCGTCAGGGAACGCCTGAATCCGGGACTGAGCATCGGAGGTATCGTGATCACCCAGTTCGACAAGCGCAAGACGCTTAACAAAAGCGTGTCCGAGCTCATCAACGATTCTTTCTGCGACAAGGTGTTCAAGACCGTCATCCGGGACAACGTGGCTCTGGCGGAAGCTCCTATCAAGGGTCTGAACATTTTCGAGTATAACAAAAACAGCAACGGGGCCAAGGATTATATGGACTTGGCGCTGGAGGTACTGAAACTAAAGTAAAAACAATATGGGCAAAAGCGATTTATTGAAAGACGGTATGAAAAGCGGCCTTGACGGGCTGCTTTCATCAACCAAAAAATCCCCGCAGAAAAAAGAAACGGTTCCGGCCAAGGCGGAAAAGGAACCGGCGGTGCATTGCAACTTCGTCATTAACAAGAGCATTCATACCAGGATGAAATACCTGGCCATCGAAAAGAACATGTCTCTCCGTGACATCGTCAACGAGGCCATGAGAGAATATCTGGAGAAGCATGAAAAATGATTGAAAATTTGAAAGACGCACTATGAGAGAAATAAATCCCAAAGAAACCACCCGTGCATACGCATTTGAGCTTTGGATGAAAGCCCCGATGCCGATGGTTACATTTTTCAAGACTTTGGATGTCAGTCGTCTGGTCAAAATCAGCAAAAAGTCAGGTATGAAATTCAATATGCTGATGTGCTGGTGCATCGGCAAGGCGGCAAGCGGTATCAAGGAATTTTATATGCTGCCTGTCGGAGACAAATTGATGCAATATGATGCCATTGCGGTTAATACCATTGTTATGAACAAGGACAATGAGGTCAGTTCATGCGATGTGCCCTTTTCTGATGATTTGCAGCTATTCAATGAAGATTATCTGAAATTGACAACGGAAGTAGCACAAAGCTGTGAGAACCACGACTTGACTGAAAGCATGGTAATAGGAACTTCCGCACTGGCCCAATATGAAATTGACGGTGCGGTAGGTATGTACAGCGGTATCTTCAACAATCCGTTTATAATATGGGGCAAGTACCGTAAGGGGTTCTTCAGGACGACACTGACGGTTTCATTCCAATTCCATCACACTCAAATGGATGGGGCACATGCTGCAAAGTTCCTGGATCGCTTGCAGCAGGAAATCAATAAATTACTTGTATAGCGATGAATATGGAAACACAAAGATTGATACTTCGTCCCTGGACAGAAAACGATGCAGAGTCTCTTTATAATTATGCCAAAGATCCTGCTATCGGCCCCATTGCCGGGTGGCCTCCTCATACATCTGTGGAAAACAGCAGAGAAATAATACGCGATATCCTTTCTGCACCCGAGACATACGCTGTAGTATTGAAAGAAACCAATGAACCGATAGGCAGTGTCGGAATTATGTTCGCTGATGGCGTACACAGTGCGGATATGCAGGATGGAGATGCAGAAATAGGATATTGGATAGGTGTTCCTTATTGGGGACAGGGACTTATACCGGAAGCCGTACAACGTTTGTTGAAGCGTTGCTTCGTCGAACTTGATGTGAAACGGGTCTGGTGTGGACATTATGACGGAAACATCAAATCCCGCAGGGTAATGGAAAAATGTGGATTCAAGTACCATCACACAGAAGAAGGAAAGACTTCTCCGTTAGGAGATATCCGTACAGAACATTTTACTTTGCTTACCAGAGAGGACTGGAAAAAACGGTAAGAGAAATATAAAAATGTCCCATGATAAGAACTACGATAAAATCATTTATACAGGCTGATTTGGAATCTGTCTGGCATTCTGTCACTTCACTTTACGACTATTCATGGCGAAGTGACATAAAGGACATAGAAGTTTCCGACGAGCGCCATTTCAGGGAGATAAGTAATGAAGGCTATGTCACCTGTTTTACTGTTACTGTTATAGAGCCTTTTCTAAAATATTCATTTCTTATGGATAATGTGAACTTTTCCGGGGAGTGGACGGGACATTTCAGACAGGCTGAAAATGGAACGGAAGTGATTTTTACAGAGTCAATTAGCCTAAAGAAATGGTGGTTATATCCTTTTGCATTGTTGTATTTGAAATTACAGCAGAAACGGTATATAGCTGACCTGAAAAGAAAATGTGAACAAGAATGAACGGATCGGCCAAGTATATAATACGCCATTTGCAAGGTAGTGAGAACCATTTGCTAAGAGAATTTCTTTACGAAGCGATTTATATCCCTGAAGGAGTCAAACCGCCCTCAAAGGACGTGGTGGATTTACCTGAACTGAAACTGTATATTGAGGACTTCGGAAAGAAAAAAGATGACTTTTGTCTGGTCGCAGACTGTGAAGGGAAAGTGGTCGGTGCAGTATGGGTACGTATTATGAATGATTACGGACATGTGGATGACAGGACCCCATCGCTCTCCATATCCCTATATAAGGAATACAGGAGTAAAGGCATAGGAAGCCATCTTATGCGTGAAATGTTTCGATTACTTGAGAGCAAAGGATATAGTCGCGTCTCTCTGTCCGTACAAAAGGCGAACTATGCCGTCCGAATGTATCTAAAACTTGGATTTAAGATCATCCATGAGACTGAAGAGGAGTTTGTCATGCTTAAAGATCTCTCACTATCCTACTAAAGACGGACAACCTCTTATATATGTCATCTTCTTCAAGAAGACATCTCCCTATTATATTATAGATTACCGGTAAATTATCGGTAATCTTTTTCTTTTATAGTTCCATAGAACATTTCTTTTATAATTCATCTTTTACCGCTTTCCGGCTTCATTCCCGCCGCACCGGCCTTGGTTTTATCAGATGCAAAGGTCTGCTGTCGCGCTTGATCCTCCGGCTTGAAGTGCATTTCCTGCAAATTCTTCCTTTCTCTGAAAGAGTAATTGGCAGGAAAAGCCGTCGTATGAAGCTGTACCGACAGCTGTAAACCGCATCCATAAAACCCCAAGGCGGTTCAAACGGGAAAAGAACCGACCAGAGGGAAATAAAAAAACAATTCAAAATTGACATCGACATGGATAAAATAAGATTGGTAGTTTACAACGAATATGCACTGGGCTATATCATGCCCCAACAACCCGACAAGGTTTGCACATTGGCAGACAGGACTACGCTCGGCGCACCGTTCCGGACAATGCTTGAACCCTATTTCATCGGAAAGAACGATACCGTAAGGCTGGCCGGCAGGAAAGACTTCGACACGTTCCGGCTATCGTTCGGGGGGTACGACAATACGCAAATGTACGAGTATGACACCAACCAACAGGAATAGCAGTAATCAGAAAATCAATGTATAACAAATCAAAATTTATGAATTATGGAAACAATGAACATTCAATCAGTAGCAGAGAAGAACATCGTATCAGTAGTTTTGGCAGATATTCAGCCGAGTAACTATAACCCACGCAAGAATTTTGATGTAGCAAGCCTTGCGGAATTGGCGGAAAGCATCCGTCAGCAGGGCGTCCTCCAGCCTATCGGGGTGCGTCCCATTGCGGAGAACCGCTTTGAAATCATATTCGGGGAACGCAGGTATCGTGCCTCACTCATGGCAGGACTGGAAGAAATTCCGGCAATCGTTCTGAATGTTTCGGACGAGACCGCCGAAGAAATGGCGGTGACGGAAAACCTGCAACGCAAGGATGTAACCCCTATCGAGGAAGCAAACGCCTATCAGAGGCTGATAGAAAGCGGACGGCACGACATTCAGTCTTTGGCCATGCAGTTCGGCAAGAACGAGACCTATATCCGCACCCGACTGAAGTTCGTCTCCCTTATCCCCGAAATAGCAGAATTGTTGGAAAAGGATGAAATCACTATCAGCGTGGCAAGCGAAATTTGCCGATATGGCGAGGACATCCAGAGAGAGGTTTTCGACAAGCACTTGAAAGAGGGTATCATGTTTGGCAGTTGGCGAGGCATGAAAGCGACCGAGGTGGCAAAGAACATCGAGCGCCACTTCACGACAGACCTTGAACGCTACAACTTTGACAAGACCCTTTGCCTGTCATGCCCCCATAATACCAACAACATGACATTGTTCTGTGAGGGAACATGCGGAAAATGCGCCAACAAAGGCTGTCTTGATGAAATGAATGCCGCATTTTTGACGGAAAAGGCAATAGAGACCATTAAGGCTTATCCTGCACTATCTCTAAGCCATGACGCATATTGCTATAATGCGGATGCGGTTAATCGCCTCAAGGAAATGGGCTATGAGGTTGTGGCACTGCAATGCAGATACAAAGACTACCCGACACTTCCCGAAGAGCCTGAAGCCGGAGAATATGATACGGAAGACGAATATAAGGAAGCTAAGGTTGAGTATGAGCAGGATATGAACGATTATATGGAAGAGGGCAAGGAACTTGTACGCAGGGCAGAAGTAGGCGAAATATCGCTCTTCGCACGGATTGGGAACGAAGACATTGTCAAATGTTATGTGGAGAATTCCATGATGAATGCCGTCAGTGGACAACAGGCAGGACAGGAACAGCTTTCCCCGATTGAAAAACTGGACAAGCAGGACAAGCGAAACAAGGAGATTGCCAGGGAAAAGACCGTGGAAGATACCAAAAAACAGATTTTGGAAGTGGATATGACCGAAACCAAGTTCGGGGCTGACGAAGAAAAGATGATTTATTTCTTCCTGCTTTCATCGTTGAGAAAGGAACACTTTGCCGCCGTTGGCATAGAGGGAGAACATTCGCCCTATCTGTCCAACGAGGACAAGACAAATATTGTGGCCAATCTTACCCCAAAGGCAAAAGCCGTCATCCGCAGGGATTTCCTGATTGAGAATTTCAAGAACGCATACGGAAGCAACGCCATAGCCGACATGTTGCTTGAATTTGCAGGAAAACACATGCCGGAAAGACTTGCCGACATCGAGAACGGACATAATGAAGTTTACGAAAAAAGACATCAGCGCATCGAAGAAAAGAAAGCCGTCCTTTTGGTGCAGGAACAGGCCAAACAGGAAGCAGAGCAGACTGAAGCCGATGCGGACAACGAAAAACAACCTCAATCCCAAGAGGTTGCTGCTTGACCATAATTCATAGTTGATTTCAGATGCAGGGCGGAGAAATCCGTCCTGCTTTTCTGTTGAGTGCCGGAGGCAGACCGGCGCCGCCTGACCTTTTTTATACACCTCCCTGTCTTTCGGCAGTCTCCGTCTGCTGAAACAGTACGGACCGGGTTCTGGCTGATTCCTACAGGCCGCACGGGCGGTCTTCCGTCATCGGCCGGCCCGGATAACCTTTATAGCCGGACCTCTTATAATACCCCGGTAGTCTCAACATTTGTTTTCAGCGAAGTTACAGCATCTTTCCGGACAAACGCAAGATCCGGGTGAATTTGGGAAACAATCTCCAATCCTGCGGATAGTATTCTTTCCCAAAATCTTGCACGAAGTCCAGACAGAGCTGTGCACGGGCGAAAAAAATTGTTTCACCTTAAATCTTCGTTATTATGAATACATTTTCTTTCCCTCAGATTTCAGTAAATTACAAGGATGCCGATGCTGCAAAACGTACCTTGGTAAACTCCTCCAGAGTGAGCTACGACATCTTCAAGGAGGCATACGATGACTGTATGCAGCATCATGAGGAATGCTGGGTGATGTTCCTCAATCAAGCCAACAGGCTTCTCGGACTCTCCTGCATATCAAAATGCGGCATCAGCCAGACCGTTGTGGATGTCCGTATCATCCTGCAGACGGCTCTTCTGGCCCATGCCTCGGGCATAATCCTCAGCCACAACCACCCGTCAGGCAACATGGTGGCCAGCTCCAGTGACAATGCCATCACAAGCAAACTCAAGAAAGCCTGCGAAATCCTTGACATCACTCTCCTTGACCATATCATCCTCTCGGATACAGGCTATCTGAGCTACGCGGACGAAGGGATGCTTTGACAGCATCTCTTTTCACGGCAAATCCCGTTATACTGCCGCCCTCATGTGCGCCAGGCGGAGACTGTTATAAAACCTTCATGCACGACGGCAGCCCTGGGCTGCTGTAAGCACTCCGGTCCGGATCTGTGGCTGATGACGGAATCCGGCACGGGCCGTATTCTGCCATCGGCCGCTCCGGGAACCTTTATAGCGGCACCTGTTTTAACGCCGTCCGTCATAAGCCCCCGCCACCACCCTTATCCCTTTCTATTTTCCCTCTTGTATTGACATGAGAGTCATTTCTTCTTTCGTCGTCCTTCCCGTCGCCGCGTGGACTTTACTGGTGCGAATGTAGGCGGTCGAGCCTGTTCCCTCCGTTTTGAAGTGCATTTCCTGCAAATTCTTCCTTTCTCTGAAAGAGTAATTGGCAGGAAAAAACATCGGGAGAGGCTTTGACGACCGTCTATCGATGCACCGTAAATCCCGAAGCGGCTCCTCCGAAAAGGAGGCCGAACAGAGGGAAGAAAAACAAAATCGTTAAATATCAGAATTATGGACAAGGACATCAAAGAAAGCAGAGAGTACCGTCTCGCTAAAGACTGGGAAATGGCAGTCAACAATTACAGTTTCAATCCGGCTCGATTTGCAGCAGCAATACCGACCATGCACCCGACACTGCAGCAAAGCCTGTATAGGTTGATTAAAGAGTGCATCAAGGTTATGGCGGATGACAGCCGCAGGTACGACGAACGCAATATGGCTTCGCACGAGGAAGCGAAATGTATCATGGAGTACCTGAAAGAACACGGGAGAAACATACCATTAAAGTGATAGACCGATGAAAAAGAAAGAGGTGGAATTTGCCGGCAGAACTTATTCTTGCCGTGTGGTGAAATCAAATGAAGGTGAAGAACTCCTTATCGGCTCAACAGGTTTGCTTGACGCACTCCAGCCCGGTAGTTTCGACAGCGAGAACGAGGGCTTTGCGAGTAAGGAGGCTGAGAAATTATACGATGAGATTTTTTTCTTCACCGATGCCGGAAGTCTTGAGCTGCCGGATGACGAGCTGGTTGAGATGCTGAAAGAAGACAACCCGGAATGGTTTGAATAAAATGAATATATAAATCTATTAAAAATCAAGATTATGGATAAAGAGTATGTAATGAGAGTGGCTGCGACAATTCGCGAACAGCTGGTAACGATGACCGACACGCCGGTCCTTATGTCATGGGGCATCGGGGAGTTTATGGCAACAGTATTCAATGACCTGCCGGGACTGAAATTCCATGTAAACGGAAGACTCTTCCAAGGGGAAGTGCTGATCTGTCTGAACGGCTCGGACTATTATGAAGTATATCTCCGGAACGGGACAGACATAGAGTGCCTCAGTGACGAAGTCTGCTTCGATGAACTGGGAGAACTGATAGACCGCCATATTGAAAGCGGAACTGACAAAGAGGAATATGCACGCTTCTGTGAACAGGCAGCCATGTCATTCGGATTTGGCAATTGAGGAAGTACTGTACTTATAGGCTAACCCCGAAGGCTCGCATCTGAACCTCCGGGGTTATTGCTGTGTTATGGATGTGTTTTGTCCTTGTCTGTATCTTGATTCTCACACCGGTTCCCTTGTTTGTCAATGTAGTACCAGTCATCACTTTCCCAATACCAGTGCTCGCTGCCGGAGCCTGCCACCTCTTTCCGTTCCCCCGAATCGGTGACTTTCGCCTTGCCACCCTCGAATGGATAGCCGAAGGCAAAACGAGGACGGATGACGGTCTTGCCTGTCTCGTCTGCGTAACCGATACGCCCTTTCCGGTCCACTATGCGGTACAGTCCTTCACTTACATAGTCGTCTCCGTTGTCATATTGAAACGCTGCATAATGTCTTGCACTGCCGCAACTGCACAGCAGCAATACGGCACTCAGATAAATGATAATCTTGTTCATGATGCGGGTTGTTTTCATTTGATAATCTGTATTTGTTAATGTCAAGGCAGCAGGAACTGCATGTTGAAACGGCAGAACAGCATCCTTCTTTCCCTGATTATATTCATGTCTTCTTTTCTCCATATTCCATTCAATGATACCAAGTAAAAAGCCAGAAGATTAAACACAAATCAATCAGCCACAGACCAAGCGGCAATAGTAACTGAAGCCAGAAATATTTTTTATCCTTTTTTTTCAGGATATCGGCGGTAATAGGCTTGTTCTCTCGCTTTTGTGAAATATTTCTTTTCTATCCTGGAAAATTGACGGAAATACACCGAAAGATTCTCCCTTCTTTTTTACTCTTCAAAAAGCAGCAGATATTCCACCTTCCTTCTCCGCTCGATGCTCGGAACTACCTTGCCTTTATAGCAGCGGAAGGAAATGTACTCCTTGTAAATATCCCTGTTTCCGGCTTCCAGTTTTTGTATCAGCTTGCTTTTGGGAAAGTCTTTGCTACCTAAAAGCCGGTACGGGCCTACCTGGTAGGCAAGACACGAGAGCAACGTAGAATCACGCCCGAATCTGCTGAACAGACGGCAAAGTTTCATCATGTCCGCTCGCAGGATGGAGTCTCCCTGAGCTTTTGTGATGTCGTTGGTAAAACTCTCTCCGGGAAGAACCTTATGACCCCATCCCACATAGGGCCAATGTTTTTTCTCACCATGCCAACCCTCATAGTATTTCGTGCATCTGATTGCCCTCTCCAGCGGTGGCAGCTTGTATATGGACAGTTGGGCAGTTCCCGTTTCTGTCCCATGCCTTTCCTTCCCATAGACTGTTGCCACTGCAGATACCAGCAGTATGATGACAAACATCCTTACGTGCTTCATTTCGCACCCCGTTTGTTCAACACATCCTTGATCATCTCCTTCACGTCCTGACCCACCTGCACGAAGTTCTTGTACAGGATGCGTTCCCGTTCCTCCCTCGATTTGAAGGTGTAGAATCTCGGCAGCGGCACATACGCGGCTTCCTCTTTCTTTATCTCTCCCATATCGAAGTCCGTCTTGCAGAAAAACTTTGTGGTCTTGAACTCTTCCGACTCCTGAATGTTCATCGAGCCGCCTACGCCGGTCTTGGTTTTCACGAAGTCCCTCGCTGTCTGCCCGCATATCCATCCCGTTGCCATATCGGAAATCTTTGATGCCGGCACCAGACTGTCCATGTTCTCGTTCAGGTTAATGCTGGTCTTGTCACGGTCAATGGTCACGCCCTTCTTCACTTGCACGACCTTACCGAAAATGTCATTCGACAGCCATTCCAGTGTCTCTTTCGAGCGGGCCGAACCGCTGACCACGTTACCCACGGTCGTGATGATCTTCTGCATACCTACCTTGCCGTAGTCGGCCTCCAGCTGCGGCAGCTCCTGGAATCCCAAGGTCACGCTCACCTTGTTGCTTCGGGCAGTTCCTATCAGTCGGTCTATCTTGTGGAAATACAGCGTCGGCAGCTCGTCCACGATGATGCTCACCGGGATGTTCTTCCCTTGGCCTGTATTCACTCGGGTGACAAGACGGTTCAGGATAAGGGCGTTCAGCGCACCGATAATGCTCTCCATCTCCGGGTCGTTGGCGATGAGCAGGTAGCTCGGGTTCTTCGGATCGCTCACCTTCAGGTCAAAGTCATCCCCGTCACGGTGGAATATCCAGTACGATTCCTTGGTCGCCAGACGGGACGTATAGACACGCAGCGTACCGATCATACCTTCCAACTGCTCCATGGCCTTGTTCCTGAAGGCAGTCTGGAACGGCCCGAGCAGCGGTGCCACCTCGTTGTCAGTCTCCAGTACCTCAAAGATGGTCTGATAACTTTCGTTCAGGAACGATAATATGTGCGGCATGTCCGAATACTTTCCCAGCCAGTAGGCCGGCTCCACGATGTTGCCGCCCTCTTTGTCACGCACGACTCCGGTCGGCTTCCAGAATTTGGTTTCCGGGTCCTGACGTTTCTCCGCATACAGCATGTTTCCGTCCTTGTCATACGGCTCCCGTTCGTAATTGACAAAGAAATAGATGCAGGCAGCAAGGAAGTTCACAGCGGATGTCTGGAAAAACTGGTCGCTTCCGCCGCCACCTTCCTTCTTGCCCTTCTGCAATGACTCGAGCAGGGTTTCCGCCGTCTCACTGGCTGCCGCCAGGTTGTTGATGTATTTTGCCTGAATAGGATTGACACGACGGCTGTATTCCACGTCCACGAAGTTGATCATGTTGAACTTGCACCCCTTGGGAACTCTTCCAAGTTTCTCGTTCAGCTTGTAATGGTAGTAAAGTTTCGTGGCAAGTGTCGGGAATTTATAGTCATATACAACCATGGCAAACCCCTTGGCACTGTGCTGACGGATGAACGGTTCAATGATACTGAATGTTTTACCCGAGCCGGGAGTTCCCACGACCCACGTCCCGCGGAAAGGGTTGCTGATACTGACCCATCCCTTGCGGAACTTCCCCTTGTAATAGTAGCGCATCGGGATATTCACGCTGTATTTGTTCTCCTGAATCTCTTCGCTCTGCTCGAAACTCTCGTTCTCGAAGTTGAAGCGGTCCTTCATCAGGCCCTCCTTGATGAACTTGGAGATATTGTCCAGGGCTATATGTACCAGTATCACTCCCACGAGCGAAGCCGCCATGTATAGGATACGGTTCAGCGGCAGCGTATAGAGCCGCATTTCCATCGGATGTCCGAACAGCCATACGGACAGGACAAGCAGAAGCAGTCCGCCGGTCAGGGGAAAAATCACCTGCTTGCGGGCGTTGAACTCCAGATGCTTCTTGTTCCTCGTACCGATACAGGTGATGCAGATCAGCAGTATCGTGGCTATCTTGCTGTACACGAGATGGCCGTCCTGATAGATCGTCCATCGCTTGATACGTCCGTGGATGTCAGTCAGTATGCCGCCCCACTGGTCGAATACTGCCGGGTCAATGGCATACTCGAAGAACTCCAGCAGAACCGACACATAGACGACTGCACGGAATATCTTGTAGAATCCTTGTAACTCTTTGCTTTCTTCCATTTTTTATAGCTTTTTTATTGGGTTGTGGTTCTGATCGCCTCGGATATTGTTGGACTTGATTATTTTGATTCAGACGAAAATAAATGTCATGTTTTTGCAGTAAAAAACAAGACTTTTCTTATATTTGCATCCGGAACAAAACGATTCGATTATGGTGATTACTAAACAGGTACAGGAAATACTGGACGCCACGCCTCCGGGCAAGGTGCTTACCATTGCCGATTTCAATGTGCTGCCGGAGTACCAGCCTGCGTTGGTCAAGGCACTCAGCCGTCTGGTGGCAGAAGGCTCTATCTGCAAGATTGCCAAAGGACGGTACTACAAGCCTAAACAGACGGTGTTCGGCACATTGAAGCCTCCGGTGGCAGAGGTGGTCAAGGACCTTCTGGAACGTAACGGCAAGCCAATCGGCTATATGACCGGTACGGCAGCATTTGCGCAGTTGGGGTTGACGACACAGATCACATCGGCCATTACGATAGGCACGAACAAATACCGCCGGCCTATGAAACGGGGCGAATACAGCGTGTCCTTCCTTGTACAGCCTAATGCAATCACACGGGAGAACATTCCTCTGCTGCTGATCCTTGACGCGCTCAAATTGCTCCGTGAGATTCCGGCAACATCACCTGACGATTGTGTGCGGGGCGTTGCTCGGCTGATAGCCGCTCTGTCCGAAGGCGATCTGGAGAAACTGGCGGACCTGGCCGAAAATTACCAGCCGTATGTCCGGGCATTGCTGGGTGCCATTCTGGACAGTCTTGGAGCTGACACCCGACAATTGCGTGCGACACTCAATGGGGTCACGACCTACAAACTTCCTGTCACCGCACAGGCTTTACCCACCAAATTAAAATGGAACATCGTATGAGACTACACGAGAATCAGCAACTGTTTGCCGATGCCATAGAAGCGGCTGCACGTCCGGTACAGGACGGCGGACTCGGCATCAAGAGTATCTTTATCGAGAAAGACTATTGGATCTGTCGTTCGCTGTCGCTTATGGCTACCGGAGACAAGGATAATCGTGCCATTTTCAAGGGCGGAACTTCCCTGACCAAGGCCTACGGCATCGGGGCACGTTTCTCCGAGGACATTGACGTGGCCATCGCCGAAGCATGGACACTGAGCGGAAACCAGCTAAAGAACCTCATACGCCGTACATCGAAGAATATGACAGCCGGACTGGAGGAACTGGTCATCCCCGGCATGACAAGCAAGGGATCGCATTACCACAAGGCGTTTTACACCTATCCACGGGCCATAGATACGGAACAGGTCGGAGCAATCCGGGCTGGGCAACTCCTGGTAGAAATCAACAGTTTTGCCAATCCATATCCTTTCGAGCGGCGTTCTCTCTGCAGTTTCCTGACAGAGTTCCTGCAGGCTACCGGCAACAACCGTATGATAGAGGAATACGGGATGCAGCCGTTCGAGGTCAATGTGCTTGACCGTCGCCGCACGCTGACCGAGAAATTGGTGTCACTCATCCGATGCTCGCTGGCCAATCTGTATATGCCGCAGTTGACGGCCAAAATCCGTCATTTCTACGATCTGCATCATCTGCTGAAAGATGAAGAGTGCCTCACGTATCTTCATAGCGATGCTTTCCCCGAAGATTTCAGGTCACTGCTCGAACACGACCGGCAGAGCTTTGACAAGCCCGAAGGCTGGCGTGACCGGCGACTGGAGGAGTCCCCGTTGATGACAGATCTGCCGCAGGTTTGGGGCAACTTGCAGACAGTTTACATGGGTGAACTCCCGGATTTGGCATATCGTGCCATTCCGGCCCCCTCGGATGTCGAGGAAAGCATACGTCGCTTGATGGCATTACTGCGTGAATTCGGCTCTGGTTTGTAATCGTATGTTGTCCAACAATGTCAAAGAACGCAATCGTATATCTCTGGTTTACCGGTTGATGGTTATAATCGGGCGTACCTTGTGCGCCTGTGTCTTGGGTGTTTCCTGTATGGCTCCGCTGCCCATCGAGTAAAGCCAGGCTTTTGCCGTTTCCTGTTCGGCCACTTCCGTGGATGTCCAGTACCAGCAGTCGCCGTCGGTCAGGGGCAACGGATCGCCCCCGCACTGTTCGATGACAGGATTTACCGTTTCCCGGATAGTATATAGCAGACGCATCTGTGCCACCGACGGAACGTATGCGCTCTGCCCGTAACACCAGAGGTCAAAGACCGCTTCCGCCATCGGCGAAGCCGTTTCCTTCGTTTCATATAGAGCGAATGTATTGGCATTGCCGTCATGTGCCGCGAGGTCCGCAGATGTGCCTTGGGCAATACCGAGGCTGTCGGCAAATGCCTGCGGGGTGATGTCCCACAGGTAAACCGCGTAGCCGTTTCCTTCCGCACCCTCATGCTGCCGGGTGTCGAACACGACGGCCACAGCCTTTTTCCCGGATTGCTGGTATTCCGTGTAGGACAAGGCCGTTCCGTCCTCGCACAGGACATGTCCCGGGCGGACAGCCGTGTCCGGTACGTCTATATGCGCGTCACAACCTGTCACGGCGACTGCTGCGACAAGTACCGGTACGAACCGGCTCACCTTTCTGAAAATGTTCTGTTTCATCTTTTCCCTTATTTTATCGGTAGTTTCACACCAAGGGCTACACCTACCCGAAGCAGATCCGCGCCCTTTATCATCAAATCACTCTTCGCCTGCCAGTACAGCGTCCATCCGGACCGCAGCACGTAATTGTGCTCGTAACCGAAATGCAGGCCGCCCAGGAACTTCTTCGTGTCGCTTCCTGCCGAAGCTCCTATACGCAGGTTGCCGTAATGATTGCGGCCCCGTACCACGCAAGGCTTGTATGCCACGCCAAAGCCATAGGTGCGGTAGTTGCGCCAGAAGGATTCCGGACAGATATGGCCGCACGGGCCGCATTCGGCCCACTGCAGGTAGCCGTTGGCAAAGAACTCCCACGCGTGCCGGTAGTTCATTTCATGTTCGTATGAAAACGTCACGTCCATACCGTTCCTGTAAAGCAGCCCGACCCCCAGTGAAAGACGGCCGCTGTTGCGTTGTGCGTTCGCGCTGAAGGCAAGGCACATGCAGGCAAACATCAGAATCAGAGTCTTTCTCATAATCATTCCTCCTCCAGCAGGTCAGCGTTAAACGAATCGGCAGACAACACATCCTCATAATCGATGTTCAGGCTGATATTGCGGCCGCTGATTTGCTTTTCCGTCATTTCGACAGTCAGCAGCTTGTCGTTCGGGAAGGTCATCTTCTTGATGACAAGCACATTCCTGTAGCCATGTCGGAATGTCTTTCCCGGTTCCAGTATCATCGCCGGAGTAAGCTCGATAGTCTGGGCGTTGGTGGCCTTGGCGAGTTTCTTGTCAACGAGCTTTACCCTGATCTCATCGATGTCGAAACGGATGTTCGTCTTGTTCTCTATGGAAAAGTCTATGAAGAAGTAGTCCCCGACAGAGTATATGTTGTTCAGGCGCATCACCATACGGTGTGCCTTGGTGGCCACATTCCTGATTCTCGCCGGAGAGTTCCAGATCCGTCTGGCAAAGCGCGTCATCTCGGCGGTTGACATCGATACTGCCGGATTGTTGTAGGCGTTGCGCTCGTGAGGGAGTATCTCCTTGTCCGTTACGGCTTCCTTAAGCCGTGTGGTGTAAACCAGCGCGTATTGCGTGCGGTAGCGTTCCGTGATGACGGTCACGATGGCAATCACCTCGCCGTCCTCGTGCCCGGCTTCTTTGGGTTTCAGCCGTACAATGTTGTCCAAAGGCTGGTCGCCAACCACCTTGTCGGTGGAAATGTCCACCATGCGTACCGGCTCCGATGCCGTGATGACGGTCGTCACCTGTTCGTTGACCGTCAGTTGTTCCATTTCCTCGTAGGTCGTCTGCGCCTGTGCATTCCGCGTTCCCAGCAGTCCGGCTGTCAGAAGAAATACCGTTCCGATTTTCTTGAGATTCATATTCATGTCGTTGATTGTTTATATTCCATTTGTTTTTCTTTTACCCTTATGTCGTCGTATGTATTCGCTCCAGTTCTTCCCGGATACGGAGTTCGGCGATGTCGCAGTACTCCTTCACGGTCTCGAATCCGATATAGTGCCGTCCCGAACGGATTGCGGCAATGGCAGTCGTTCCGGACCCGATGCAGTTGTCCAGCACGGTGTCCCCCTCGTCGGTGTAGGTGCGTATCAGGTACTCGACCAGTGCCACAGGCTTCTGGGTCGGATGATAGAATGCCCCTGTCTTGTGTTCTTTCGGGATGAAAATGACCGATGTCGGATATTTGTTGTCCGCCATGCGTACCGGTACCAGCTTCATCTCCCCGTAGCACCGGTTCGTGAAACTGCCTTCCGTCATGCTGCGTCCATGGTTTCTCCTTTCGGGAGGGCACGGTGTCATCTGCGGATGATACACGGGCTGCTTCATGTAGAACACCAGAATGTCCTCATGCTGGCGCAACGGCATCCGGTTGGCATTGAGATGGCCCGTAACACGGTCCTTCTGCCATACGAGGTTATAACGCCAGATTCCCGGTTGGGAAAGCATGAGATGCGCGGAGAATATTCCCTGGGCGAACAGGATTATCGGACTGTCCGGCTTGATAATCCTACGGTACTGCTCCCACAGCGGACCGAGGGGTATCTGCCTGTCCCAACATGCTGACCGGTTGCCGCGGTTCAATACACCGTAAGGCAGGTCGGCGATGATGGCATCGACGCTTCCCTCCGGCATACGGCTCATGCCTTCCAGGCAGTCCATGTTGTATATCTTGTCCGTCTCTATCATATCGCGTTGTTTTTCGGCCCTCCAAGCTGCAGGGCACTCGCCCAAGTACAACGTCCCTTCCGGTTTTCCCGGACCTCACACTCCCAGAAGGTATTCATCTCCGCGTGCTTGAAATTGACCGCCCCGTCTCCCGGCCCGTAAAAGCCGGTGTATTTCTGGAAGGCGAACAAGGCGATTTTCCGCCCGTCCTCTGCCAGAAAGTTGCATATTAGGGCGAAGCGTCCACCTTTCTGCCACCATTGGGTACTCACGAGTTGCCCGACGAATGTTTCGGCCTTGTCGGGAGCGAGGAAGTCATCGTAGTAAAAGCCGTCCGTTCCCTCATGTAGTTTTGAAATATCTGTTTCCATTGTCTCGAACCTTTTTATTTCCTTTTTTCCTGACCATTGACCAGATAGACGAAAGTCCCGTATTTCAGCTTGACCTTGTTTTTCTTGATGGCCTTGCTGATGGCGTTGCTCGTCTTCTGGTAAGCGTTGTTCACCGCCTGCATTCCCCATTGGGCGAGGCTGTTCCCTGTAGTTCCGGTACTCATGCTCATGTTGCCCGACATGGCACTGCTGGCCACATCCTTGCTCGTTTCCCGGAACTGGCTGTTCGGTACATACAGGCCCTCCATACCGTCCGTGTCATAAAGCGCGAGACTGACCTTCACAAGCTCGTCGTCCACAAGGATGCTGTTGATGTTTCCCTTGACACGTCCGGACGAGAAGCCGCTTACCGTGGCGTACAGGTACGTACCCCGTTTCACTACGCACTCGTCTATTTCCACGTCATCCAGCAGGCGCAGCCTGATGCGCGAGCCGTCCACAGCCTTGATGTCCTCGTCTATGATGGCCTGGATCAGCTTCGGTTCACGGGCATCCTTCGCCAGCGTGTTGAAATAGTCCGAGGTGGTCTTCACCTTGCGGACTACCGCGCTGGGCGGTTCGTCTGCCGACGGTGCTTGCACCGGACGTTTCTCCTCGTCGATGGTGCCGGCCTCCGGTACATTCTGCGGCGGAACGGTGTCCGTGGTATCCGCCTCTTCAGGGGGCATCACCATGTTCTGTCCTTTCAGCCGTGCTTCGGCAAGGGCCTTTTCCAACTCCGCGAGTGCTTCCTGTTCACGCTCTTTGGCGGCGGCAATTTCCGCTGCCGCTGCTTTTTCCTGCTGTTGCTCATCGAGCAGGGCGATGTCATCCTGCGTGTATTGTGATTCATATTCTTCCTTGTTTTCATCAGGTTCGTCTCTTTCTATGTTGCCGACCGCCGAGTAGTCCTGTATCTTGCCCCACGATTTCTCCATGTTCTCGTATTTGCTGCCAATGCCGTCATCCTTGATCTGCGCTTCCGGCAGTTCCGGATTCAGGAATTCCGTTGTCTGCAGCGTCTTGTCCGGTATATCCGCCGTTTCAGTATGAAACAGGTCGAATATGAAGTAGGACGCACCGAGCAGAGGGATATAAAGAATGGCAGGGAGCATGTACTTCGGCTGTCTGAAATTGATTTTCTCAAATATCTTTTTCATGGCAAGTCTGTTTTGCTACGGTTTGTATTTCCTGTCCCGGTTTCCCTCAGTTCCTCTTCCTGCAACATCCTGTGCCGCTCCCTCAATACCGAATCCTGCATCTCTGTCGCTGTCCTCTCCGCCGGCTGGTGACGATATACCACTGTTATACGGTAGATGTTCCATGCCAGCCCGCCCAGCACGAAAGCGAACACGATGACCAGAAAAAGAGTACGGTGCACGTTGGCAAAGCCCTGCACCTTGGCTGCCGCCTTGTCTATACGGGTCGCCTTGGCAAACTTGCGTCCGGCTTCCACATCACGCTCATAGCGTTCCTTGTACTTCGGATCATTCCTGTCAGGCATCTTTTCGCCCAGCAGCATCCGTCTGAATCCCTTGATGTTCATATCCTTGATTGTTTAATAGTTGCTCTTGCTTTTCTGTTCTATATCCTTGTTAAGGAGAGTGCGCCAGTTCACTATCAGCAGACCGTGAGGGTTGTTCTCCGTTCTCGGTACACGCTTGAGCTGACCGGCTGTCACCAGCTCACGCATCAGGATGTTGCTTCTGCGTTCGATTCGCTGGCGGCCGTAATAGGTGAACTCCATGGTGCTCTTGTCAAAGCGGATGCTGTCACAATAAATCGAGAACACGGCACTCGTGCCGAGGATGTTGGAGTAAAAACCTTTCTCCTTAAGAGTGTTATATTGCGCCAGACCTGTTTCGTCCACCAGATACATCGCCTTTTCCATCGTGTATTTGATGTATTTATCATCAGGCGGCAAGGTGAAGAAATAGTGGTGGAACATCTCCACATGGCTTTTGGCTTCCACATCGAGCGTTTCCTCCATTGTGGTGCGGTTGACAAGAATGGGCACGTTGCCGTCCAGCACGTACACCTTTTTCTGTGCATCCGACACCATTGTCCTGGCTGTCCAGATGCTCGATACGCTGATGATGACACATCCCACGAGAAAAGCCGTGCAGATAATGCCCACCAGCCGTATCTTGTTTTCCAGATGCTTGATAATCATATCGGTTTATTGTCTTATTCTATTCAACTTCATTACATATTCATTGTGCAGCATCGGTATGATTGCTCCGTATGACTCCTTTTGGAGTTTCTCAAACTCCTTGGTGGTGATTTCCGTATAAAGTCTCAGTATGACTATCTGCACAAACACCCACCAGATGCCACGCCTGCGTTTCGATCTGTTTTTCTGCAACTTGGCGAGTTGCAGGCGATAGGTCAGATAAGTCGTCAGTGGGACGAAATACCGATCATCCAGGTCAAAGGCATCGTCCAGTTCCTTGTACTTCTGGTCGGGACGTTGTTCCGATACATGACGGATTTCTTCTTGTACGCGCATATTCACATAGTTCACGAACCGTCTGTCTTGATACCATTCTTTGATTTGTTCTTGTACGTTCATACTTTTTTATTTTTAAGGATTGTTGTTTATATGTTTTTTATCTTATCTCATGATTGCCCCGATACCGCCTGTCGCTGTCATCTTGGCCTGCTGTGCCACGCCTTCTCCAAAATTTCTCGTACTGAAGGCCGTGTCGCCCTCCGGTATCATCCACGCCGCAAGGTCAGGTACAAGGTTCAGACATTTCAAGGCTACAATGCTTGCCGCCATCAGATAACCGGCGGAGAAGAAACTGTTCTGCAGGTAGGCCGCCATTGTCTGCTCGCTGGCCGTGATTGCGGTCAGGTTTTCCACCTGGATGCACAGCACGATGTCGAAAAGGAGCAATACATAGAAGCCCACGAAGTAGAGCATGGCCCCGTAGAAATGTACCGTCAGGTAACGTGTCAGCCATTTTGCCCAGGAACCTTCCCATTTCGGCAGCAGAGAGAACGCCCATTGCAACGGGCCGAATATCGTCAGCATACCGAGCAATATCTGCTGGCAGTAGATCGTCGCCCACCAGCCTATGCGGAACACGACAAGGGCAATCAGCATGATGATTTTGTCTATTCCCACGACGACACCGGCCGTCAAGGAGGTGAACCACAGTTCCGCCGCATCCTTTTCCATGCTGGTCACTTCATCCACACCGGTCTGTTCCATGGTCGCCTCGATAAGGTTGGGGTCTGATGTTCCCGTGTGGGCGACATCCGCCTGTGCCTGCAGGCTGTGGTACATCGTGTCCCTTACGTGGATGAGCTGCTGCACTTCCTCGAACTTGTCCGCTATCTGTGTGGCTTCCGCCTCGTACAGGTCATGCGTGTACGAACCGATGCAGTTCGGGATGTAGGATAGGAAGTCCAGAAAACACCAGTTGCTTCCGCTGCCGGCCATACCCGTGTCTGCAGGCGGATACCACCAGCAGAGAACGATGGAAACAGCCAGCGGTCTGAACAGCTTCATCACATCCAGCGGCTCATGCTTCACCATCATCTTGTAGGCCATACCTGCCGCCATGACAAGCGAGAACAAGGCGGCCAGAGCCATGCACATCTGCAGTATCCACCAGTAACCACCAATTACTCCAGACGGGTAAAACCATAGGAAAACATATCTAACATAATCAGCTAAATCTTACTGATTTATAGTTAGTTATGAATAAAGGCCGTTTTTTGATTGGATAGTTATATTTGCCTAATTTGGGATATAAAAGCACGCTTTTTGTCCCGTTTTTGTCCCGCCGTGAATTATCTTTGTAACGCTTGCAAGTGACTGATAAACAATATAGTAACAAATCCAAAAATCGGATAACACAGAAAAGAAAATGGGACGAAAGAAGAAAGAAATCAAAATCAAGGAGCCTGTCCGCATACGCGAAAAGAGGCTCAATGACGGCAATGTAAGCCTGTATCTCGACATGTATTACCGTGGCGCAAGGAAGAAAGAGGGTCTGAAACTCTACCTCGTGCCTGAAACGGATGCCGCCTCAAGGTTGCAGAACAGGAACACGCGTAAGCTGGCCGAACAAATCAAGGCGCAACGCATCCTCGACATTCAGGAAAAGGGTCTTGTGAACTGGGAGGACGTGAAAAAGGTACGGATGACGCTCAGTGCATGGGTGGCGAAGTACACCGCCGAGGAAAACGGGTTAAGCCCGGCCAGCATGAGGTCGAAGCGGAACGCACAGGCAAGGGTGGAAGAATACCTATTATATATAGGCAAGCCGACCCTTGCCCTAAAAGAGGTTGACAAGGATTTCTGCAAGGGCTTCATCGCCTTTCTGAAAACATGCACGTTCAACCAAGGCAAAAAGACATTGAGCAGTACGACCTGCCGAATCTTCATGAATCGCCTTGCCGCTGCCCTGAATAAGGCCGTCAGCGAAGGACTGTTAGACCGCAACCCTTTCAAGCTGTTGGAAACAAAGGAGAAACCGCAAAAGCTGAATGCCATGCGCGAATTCCTTACCATCGAAGAACTGCGGATGCTGATTGCCACGCCTTGCCGATATGACATCGTGAAAAAGGCATTTCTGTTTTCATGTTTTACGGGATTACGGTACAGCGACATGATGGCCTTGAAGTGGAGCGAGATACACAAGGCGGCGGACGGAAAGACGCTCTACATCGAGCATCAGCAAGTGAAAACCAAGAACACGGTGACGATACCGCTCTCCAACGAAGCCTTGAAATGGATGCCCCGGAAGGCAAAGGACGAAGAAAGGGTGTTCCACCAGTTGCGCATCACCTCTACCACAGTGGAAGTGGTTTTGGGCGAATGGATGCAGGAGGCCGGAATACAGAAGCACATTACCTACCATTGCAGCAGGCATACGGCGGCAACCCTGTTGCTAACCCTCGGCGCAGACCTCTACACGGTAAGCAAGATACTCGGACACCGTAGCATCCGCATGACCGAAGTCTATGCCAAGATAGTGGACAAGAAGAAAATCGAGACGATGAACCTCGTGAACAATATGTTTGTATAACCGATTAAAAGAAGTATTTTATGAAAGTAGAAATCAAAGTGAGAATGTTGACAGCCGGAAACCGTAGCCTGTATTTGGAATACTATGAAACAGGCTTCCGAAAGAGGGAGAACCTGCATCTGTACCTTGTACCCGATGACGCGCCCAATGCAAGGATGCTCAACGAGCAGACCTACCGAAAGGCGCAGGAGATACAAGCGCAACGCATCTTAACCCCTCCGTCTTTCGAGAAGAAGAAAAAGAGGGAAGAAAACGAAGCGGCCAAGTCCATGACCTGGCTCCAGTGGTGCGGTGATTATGTACAGTGCGCCTTACTGAACGGCAACTGCAAAAAGATGATACAGCACAAGGATGTTGTGCGCAGACGGATTGAGGCTTATTTGAAACAAGCCAAGAAAACGGATGTCCTGCTGAAAGACGTTGATAGGGATTTGGTAAGCGGACTGTTCGGATATATGCGTAATTACCGCAACAGAAAGCAGATAAAGACAAACGGCGGCAGACTGGCGGCTTACACCCTCGTGCTGTTTGAGGAAACGGTAAAGGCCATCTTCAACAAAGCCGTGCGTGACGGTCTGATGGCTTCCAATCCCGTTCAGGAACTTACAAGGGAGGAGCGTTTCCATGCGCTGGACAAGCACCGTGAATACCTGACGGCTGACGAACTGAAACGCTTTCTTGCCGTAGAGCCGCAAACCTATATGGAGGAAGTCGTGCAGAGGGCTTTCGGCTTCTCGTGTATGACGGGGCTTAGGCTCGGCGACATACAACGGCTACGATGGAATGACATCAAGGACGTGAACGGCGTACAAACGGTGTCGGTCATTCAGCACAAGACCAAACGGCCTGTTGCCGTACCGCTCAATGCCTTGGCTCTTTCGTTGCTTCCTCCACGACCCGAAAATGGAAAGGACGGTATTATTTTCTCGTTGGTGAAGAAGCCCGACAACGTGGCAAAGTATGTGCGCCGCATCAAAAACAAGGCAGGGATAGAAAAGGACTTCACCTATCACAGCAGCCGCCATTCGGCGGCAACGCTGGCGATAACGGCAGGCGCAGAACTTTACTCGGTCAGCAAGATTTTGGGTCATGGCAGCATTGCATCCACGCAGGTTTACGCAAAGGTGAACATGGAAAAGAAAGTTGAAGCAATGAACCTGACAAACGGTGTGTTCTAACTTGAATGATAGTCCAAACAGGGGGGGTGAAATGACATCCCCCTATGTTTGGAGTAGAAGTTGTTTAGTGATTGCTAAATCAACGACTCCCTATAATGTTTCATATTTATGGAGAAGAAAATATTTTTGCAAAAACACAACTCGTTGATTGTGCTTTCTCGAATAATTGTATTACCTTTGCACAAAATTATTTGCAACTATGTAAAAAAAGAAGGCTGTACATATTTCAAACAACTTGAAACGAGCAAATTCATGTTCGGTGTATAGTCTGTTTTGTCGTCTTTACTATTTTTTACATTCTAAATATTTGCAAATAATTATGAACTTACAAATTCAAGGCTTGTCTTATATACATCCCAATAAAGACATTCTGTTCCAAAACATAAGTTTCTCCATATCTTCGGGAGAAAAATGTGCCATTGTGGGAAACAACGGCATTGGCAAATCAACTCTTTTAAAAATATTAGCAGGTCTGACTGCCCCTGCGACAGGAAAAGTGTCATGCGAGGATGCCCCTTATATGATACCGCAACATTTCGGTCAATTCAATAACAAAACGGTTGGCGAAATATTGGGAGTATCGACTAAATTACAGGCTCTTTCGGTTATCTTGGATGGTCGCGGCACTGAGGAGGATTTTATTGTCCTTGATGACGAATGGGATATTCAGGAGCGTATATCCGAGGCTTTTGCCAAATGGGATATTGATTATATAACTCCATATAGGATGATGGATTCCCTTAGCGGCGGCGAAAAAACAAAGGTGTTTTTAGCCGGACTGGATATTTATCATCCCGCCATTGTCTTGATGGACGAGCCGACCAACCATTTGGATGCAAAGGGACGAACCTTGTTATACGAGTTTATTCGTATAACTACCAGCACTACAATCATCGTCAGCCATGACAGAACCCTGTTAAATATGCTGTCGGCTATCTATGAGATGTCTCCTATGGGTATGCAATTCTATCCAATGAGCTACAAGGAGTATAAAGAAGTTGTCGATGCGGAGACTGCGGCGAAGGTATCTCGTTTGCAAAACCAGCAGAAAGAGTTGGCAAAAGCTGAAAAAATGGCACGGAAAACGATGGAACGGCAGCAAAAGCACGCTTCGAGGGGCGAAAAACAGAGCGCGAAACAATGCGTACCTCGCATTTCCATGGGACTTTTGCGCAGTAAATCGGAGGCATCAACCTCTCGTCTGAACAAAGTGCAGCAAGAAAAGCTCTCTAATATGAATCAGGAGTTGCGTGAAATACGGGCATCCATATCCGAATGCAAAACGTTGAAAATCGATATTGGCAATTCCGCATTGCACAATAGCAAGCGATTGGTTGAAGCAACCAATGTGACATTCAAGTATGCCGGCCGAGATACTATGTGGGAACATCGGCCTTTAAATCTATCCATTTACAGCGGCGAGCGTATATGGCTTCAGGGCGATAACGGAAGCGGCAAAAGCACTCTGTTAAAACTGATTGCCGGAGTATTGCGGCCTACGGACGGCGAATTGTGGCGGAGCAATCCATTGGATGTCCTATATCTTGACCAAGAGTATTCGTGTGTCGATAACGAACGGACCGTATATGGTCTATTGGAAACCTGCAACACCAAGAAGCCCGAACATGAATTGAAAATGCTTCTGAACCGCTTCCTGTTTACAGCGTCAACATGGGACAAAAAGTGTGGAAGTCTCAGTGGGGGCGAGAGAATGAAATTGGCTTTATGCCGTTTGCTCATTTCTGAAAATGCTCCTGATATGATTATCGCGGATGAGCCGACCAATAATATTGACATATCAAGTATGGACATATTGGCGGATACACTGAAGACATATAAAGGGACATTGCTTGTAGTCTGTCACGATGAGCAGTTTGTTCACGATGTCGGAGTTGAGCGGATAATAAATCTTTGACGAACTAAAGTATAGCATACGGTTTCATTTTTCATGGCATTCCACAACAAATACGTAAATAAAAGTTATTTGACAGCACAGCACCATAAATAATTGAAAATAGCACAGTTGCCAAATCGTTACCGCTGTTTCTCAAATACTTCGCTAAATATTTATTCCTCAAATGGTTATGTCAAACCGATGAAAATCTAAAATAAAATGTTCCGTTATCGTTATAAGATGGGGTTGAATGAATCCCATCTTCTATTTTCTTTGAAAGTTTTTCCAATATAGAACATTCCCAACTCTTTATAAACTCCGGAAATCTCAAAGCCAGAACATCGCACACTATAAAACCAATTATTTAGAAATCATGATCGTAAAACAATTAGAGAAATTGCGGCGGCTTGGAAAGAATACAAGCGTCCTTATGTGAAGCAATCCACGATGGTGGCTTATGTGGTTAATCTTGGAGAACCACGTTCTTCCTTATTTCGGAGATGGTGATTCGCTCTGCGAACAGGCAGTACAGACTTTTGTCTTGCAGAAGTTGGAACGTGGTTTGAGTGTCAAAACAATCAAGGACATTTTGATAGTCCTTAAAATGGTGATGAAGTTCGGGAGCAAAAACGAGTGGATGACCTATTACGAATGGGATATAAAGTACCCCACGACCTCCACCAGCAAGGAACTGGAAGTACTGTCTGTCGCCAATCACAGAAAGATTCTGAACTACATCCAAAGCCACGTCACTTTTATGGGGTTGGGGATTTATATCAACTTTAGTACCGGATTGCGCATCGGAGAAATTTGCGCATTGAAGTGGAGTGACATCAATGTAGCAGACGGCACAATAACCGTAAGTCGCACGATTGAACGCATCTATATCATTGAGGGTGAAAAAAAGCATACTGAACTTATTATCAACACACCCAAAACAAAAAACTCCTGCTGTGAAATTCCCATGAGCAAGGAATTGTTCGCCATGATTAAGCCATTGAAAAAAGTGGTCAATGAAATTTTTATGTACTTACCAATGATGAGCATCCAACAGAACCACGCACGTATCGTAACTATTACAATGGTTTGATGGCGAAGCTCGACATCCCCAAACTAAAATACCACGGTCTGCGTCACAGCTTCGCCACCCGTTGCATTGAAGCTGGGTGAGACTATAAAACAGTGAGCGTGTTGTTAGGGTACTTCAATATTTCAACCACGCTCAACCTATACGTCCATCCTAATATGGAACAAAAGAAACGTTGCATTACCAAAATGTTCAAATCATTGGGGAAATAAAGTAATCGTATTCTGTCATTTGCATATAGCCCATAAGATTACAGCAAGATAACTGACAGCCAAAGCTATTACCAAAAATATGAGCCAACGGTTGGAAAGCCAAATGCCTTCATTGTTTTGGAGGCGTTTGGCCATTTTATTGCTGTGCTTCTCCAACAGTTCTTCTTCGGCTTTGATGTGTCGGACTGTGCATTGGTGTACTTTCGTCAGTTCATCGGTGCCGATTGTGGCATGGATGACTGTGTGCTGTTCTGCCTTGACAATGGCGTTGCTGATGCCGTCCACGATATTGTCGGCACTGTCCTTTGCTGCAACCAAGGCATTGAAAGCAGTCCGTTCCCGTTGGACGGTATGCTTCAAGCTGCCATGTATGCCGTGTAGTTCTTCCTTTAGCGCATTGATTTCACCAAGTAAATTTCTGAGTTCGGTTATCTGGCAGTTGACTTCCCGAAGCAGTCCGTCAAGTTCCCGTTTGTCCTGTTCCAATTCATTTTCGGGTGTATAATTGGCAAGCCGCGCACGTAGTGCAGCCGTATCGGGTTGTTTCATTGCGTTGCTGTATTTTTAGGTTTGTCATTTACGTTTTATTCCGCCTTTGGGATGTCTGCCGATTCTGTTTGAAGCGGCCTGCGCACATCTACGGGCAAATTCTATCTCATCCTCTTTCGGGTTGCGTCCCCATTTCAAGTCTGACTGCGAACCGCCTCCTCCGCCGCCTGATGTCACCTCGTAGGGTGATGCTATCAAAGTGAAGTAAGCCATTGCCAAGTTCTGCAAGTCCTGCCAGTTGGCCAGTTCCCGATGGTCGAACTCGTCATTGAAATAGTCAAGCACCTTGTCGGGGAGATAACGCTTGTAGGTCTTTCCGTCATGCTCTAACACCGTAGGCAGACGATTCGATTTATAAATGGTATAGTCCTCGAATATAGGATTGCTTTGGCGTATAACAGGCTGTGGCTTTTGTTGCGTACTATTGGGAACGGATGGTTTTGGTGTCGGTATAACTGGCTGTTTGGTTGACGGACGAACTTGTTTCTCCTTGTCTTGATGCAGCTTCTCCCATGTCTGCCTGATACGTGATGCGGTCAGGTTGCGTCCCTTTCCAAGTTCCGAAGCCTTGAATTTTGTATTGCCTTTGAGAAGCACATAACCACGAATGACATCTTTCTTATCCTTACGCAGATACAAGTCATAGCCTTTGGCGGCAAGCTGTTCCTGGTAGCCGTTCCATGACCACTTGTCAAGCTCGCGCAAGGCTTCCATGCAGTCTGCACTGACTTTCGGGATGTTGGTCTCGTGTATGTGTTGCGCCGTAGTCCATTCCCTTTGCCGGGCAATCATTTCAGCCGCCCGTTGTGCTCGTAAGTGTATGGCGTGGTCGTTGTTGATGTTCCCGTCCTCGTCCACGCGGCTTACGATGGCATGAAGATGGGGTATGCCGCTGTCGGATTCCTTATGCAGCCAGACGGATGACTTGCTGCCCGATATGTTTGTCTGCGCAGAAACCACCTTGCCGTCCTTGTCGCGGATTTCCTGTCTGTCGAAAGCGGCGGCGAAGTCCTGCCACAGTTGCCGCCAATCGTCCAAAGTGAAGTCTTCGGTATGCTCCATCGCCGGGCTTATCTCCATGCGGATGATATTGTTCTTGATGTTCGGATGATTCATCGTGGCAAACTTCATTTCCGTAAAAATGCCTGTCGCGTCCATGCCCTGCGGCATGAAGTTGTCGCAGATACGGGTAATCTTTTCGGGATGTTTCTTGTTCCTCGATTCTCCCGACACATAGAGCATCGCCCTAATGCCGTGGGCTACGGCCTTTGCCTTGGCAATCATGAGCCGTCCTCCTTCGCTTCTTCGCTTGTTGTTCCTGCCGGATAGCTGTTGGTCGTCTGTGCGGACTGCAAGAAATCGGTGACACGGTTCGTGACATATGCCACTTTCTCGTACCAGTCAAGCATGGTCGGCTGGTGCCGGAAAAGTTTTACCTTCTCATTGTCGCTCAAACCATGCAGGGCGTTGGCGAAGTTCACTATGTCCGTCCTGCAAGCCGCAAGCTGGCGCAAACCATTCAATTCCGCATCGGAAAGCCTCAATCTTGGCTTATAGCCGAGTGCCCTTGCACGGATGAAGTCGCTACGTGTCATGCCGCATTGGTTGGCGGTGCTTTTGATTTGTGTAAGCTCCTGTTCCGTGACTTTGGTGACCACCACCTTGTCACGCCTTATAACAGGCTTCTCCTGCCCGAATTGCAGCTTGGAAGTATCTTTTTCATGTGCCATAACTAATGTCGCTAAAATAGTCGTGAAACGGTATCTACAAAAGGAATGGTGCGAGCCTGCGAGCGGCAAGGACAACGGGATTTCAGACCGTTGCGAGAGTGTCGTGGTAATACCGTCCGAAGGCGGTAATACCTCGACATATCTCGCAACTCAACGCTGACGCTCCCCGCCATTCCTCCCTTACGTTAGCCATTGAAAAGCCCTGTGCGTGCCAGATGGTTTGCCAGATTGGAGAACAACGGGAAAGCGGGAAAACTGGCCAATCAGTCCGTTTGTCGCCGTTCAGAGCGGTTCTATCCTTTCCCTTTGTTTGTGGATGAACGGATTAGAAACTACGCTGCCATCCTTTGCCATCCATTGCAACAGGCATGGAAATGTCATCACGGACGCTACCCTTGAACGGCAGGTGTCTATGAGTTCCAGCCTTGCCAGTTCGTCCAACAAGCGGCGGATGCGCTTTCTGCCCATGTTCCATTGTGTTGAAAGCTGTTCTTCGGAATACTGCGCCTGACCGACTGAAAGCATGAGCGGTCGGTGGAAACCTTTGGCCATACCGTCCGCAAGAGTCATCCTTGCCAAGAGGTCGCCAAACAATGTGAAGTTGCCGATTTTCCTGCCGTTGTCATCGGTTGTTGTTCCGTGCAACCATTGTAGTGCATTGCCCGAAAAGATGAACGCAAATGTTTCAATCCCTGTCGGGCGTAAGAAACTGTATTTTTCCTTGTCCATAAAATCTTGTTGTTATAAGTGTGATATAAATGTGATGCTTCTGCAGTCAGAGTGGAATGAAGCCGTACAAGTGTATGCACGGAATTGTCTGTTAGGTATTTCGTTGTACCCCTGCACGGCTTCATCCTTTTGTGTAATGCGCAAGCGTAAAACTGTTTCGCCGATAAGCAACACCCGTTCCTAAATGTGTTCCAATCCGAAATAAGGGGAAAAAAGGAACGGGATGCAGCCATATCCATAGTGGATTTTCATCGGTCATTTGAATTTTCCAACCGCATACGGTTACTTTCCTGCGCCACTGATGCCTGTGCTATTGGGGAACGGTTGCCCCGGTGCTGGACGCTTGTCAAGTGAGGAAACGGCTCGGCTGATGTCCGCCGCATCCACGGCGATGGATAGCAACGACCTGTTTACCGTAACTAACTGACGCTTGTCGCAAAACTCGGCCACACGCTCCAATAACTGAAACGCACGGTTCAGCCGATGTGCCTGCGCATTGTCCGCAGTCATCCGTTCGTTGTCCTTTCCGCTGTTGAGATAACGGTTGAGCGCAAGGCGGTCATCCGATGAAATGTTTTCCGCGGTGGTTTTACCGTCTGCAATGGCAATGCCCACACGCAATGCGTCCGCCTCGTAAACACTCAGACTTTCTAAAAACGAGCGGATAGCTTGTACATCCTTTCCGCTTGCCTCACGTTTTCTGTTCTCGTTCTTTTTCTCGATGTGGATGGCCGAAGCTGCTCCGGTCTGTTCCATGTTCTTAGTCTGTTCCATTTTATTTTGATTTTAGTGTGAATAATAATGCTTTACTGCCTTTCGTTCATTTCCATAATCTTGGCGGCTGCTTCCTCCTTGATTTCTTCAACGGACATGGACTTTGCGCCGCGTACCCACTCAATGAGTTTCTTCTTCTCAAAAAAGATGAGTTTTCCGGACGGCTTGAAGTACGGCAGTTGGTTCAAGTGGGTCATCTTGTAAAGGGTGCTTTTGGCAATACCGAGAAAGGTTGCCGCTTCCTCTAAATTCAATATTTCCTTGGCCGCATAGCAAAGGTTCTCCAGTCTGTTCACCCGTTCTTGGAGTTCCGCTATCCTGCGCTCCTGTTCGAGGTTCATTTTTAAGTTTTTGTTTTCCGTCATAATCGTTGTATTTTATTGCCTTGTTAATCAATTTCGGTCGCAAATGTATATGGTTTGATTTGTAATTCAGCTAAAAAAGGACGATATAATTGTCTGTATTATAGCTATTTAATGATTTGAAAATCAGCGAATTTCATACATTGTACAATATAACGCTTGTCGCATTGTCCGGCTACTGTTCCGTGTCACATTACTTAGGTAACATGCTGATTAGGCATACATTCAGATGCCACAAAAGCGGCAAAGAGCTTGTACACTTCCTATGTGCATTGTCCAACGGCAAAGTAATCATAGTGTACAAATGCCGTTAAACAGATTTTAACAGGGATTTTACACCAAATCGCAGATGTAGAGTTCCGACATTTGATGTATCTTCCTCAAAAAAAACAATTCCGCGGAAAGTATTGTCTGACAGCATATTTGCAGTAAATTTATGGGGTTATGCTTGATATTCACGGGACAAAATCGTACCTTTGTATCGTGAAAGGGTATTCACGGCAAGGGATGTCCGGCAAAGAGCGTTCTTGATTTTATTTTCCAGTGGTTTTGTCCCGTTTTTGTCCCGTCAGGGATTTGTATCACGATACAAGGCTTTGTAATACCATTGAATATCAATGCTTTGTGAATGGAGAAAGCGAGAAAAATGCACTAACCACCAGAACGGCCCCTGCGAACCCGTAAACGTCGCGTCCGTGAGGAACTCGTTCGTTTGAAAAATCACATCGTCAATCTCCTCCTCAAGAAGATTGATACCGAAATCAGTGAGTATATTTCCGTCTGCCATTTGCCGTCTGTCTTTTTAGTTTCACCTGTTTACACTCTCTTCACCGTCACCTCCGGAACTGCCGCCCGACTGTGAGCCACGCACCGCGAGACGCGATTCGTTCCAGCGGCTCATGGCTTCCCTGATGACGCTGCCTTTGTCCAAGGTACGGTCCGAGGTCGCGTTCAGCAGGTTGCTCGTCAGGGTGGCATTCTGCCGTTTGGCGAGATAGCTGACAAGAATCTCATTCTGCTGCACCACGTCTTCGTAGATTCGCAGATACTCTTTCTTCCGCTGCGCATTGGGCATATAGGCATCCCTGGTAGCATCAATGGCGCACTGGAAAACATGGTAGTATTCCGTCCAGCGTTCCCTGTCCTCCGGGGTGCCCCCGGCAGGAAGGATACGGTCGATGTTACGCTTCATCCTTTCCATCTGGCCGTTGATCTTGTCACCTTCGGCAAGCCAGGCGATATCAGCCTGTCGGTCTGCCACGTTCAGGGCCTCTATTTTCGCGCGGCTCACCAATGCCGAATCGATGGATTCGGCTTCGTCCGTCTGGTTATAGAGGTTGATGCCGGCTGTCGTGCGGAACCCCAGTTTGTTCTTTGCCGCTGCCGATTTCTTGTATTTGTTGTGTAATGCCCAGTAGTACAGTTCCGGCGTGAGGGAGCCCGCACCGGTTTCCATGACCGTAATCTGGTTCTGCTTCGGCGAGTCGTGGTTATAGGTCACATACTGCGCCTGTGCCGTTGCTGTTGCAATGATCGCAACCGTCATGAGCATGAGTTTTCTGTTCATCTTTTTTCCCTTTTATCGTTAGTAATCCAGCCTTCCGGAGTTGCGCCAACGTCCGAAGGCTCCTTCAATTATCTCCTGTTTGGTATGTTCACGGTATATCTTCGACTTCCAGTAGCCGATTCTTACCTGTATGTATCGCCAGGTCTCCATATAGGCCCGGTTCAGATGCCGTTCGATGTCGTCCAGAGACCTGTTCACGGCCTCCAGCACCATCAGCAGATCCGAAGTGGAGCAGGCCGCCGCTCCCGTGGCATACAGCGCCAGGTCGCTGACCGACTTGTAGAGTTGCTCCCCGTCATGGGCTATATCCCGTATGGCTTTCTCGTTGATGGTGATGAGCAGGGCGTCGGAGGGTTCGATGCGTCCGCGTTTCAGCACCTTCTCGTGAAATGCCTCCAGCATCGACTTGTAGTCCGCTATCCGGTCACTTACCGTATTGTAGGTGTTCTTTGCGTTCAATACCGTGCGTAACGACTGGTACATCACATCAATGACATCAAAGGCACGGGTGTACCGGTCAAGGTCGATATTCAGTTCCTTGTATTCGCCGACCTCCTTGCGGCTGTATTCGTGCAGCAGCTGGTTGCTGTACTCAAGGGTACTTCGGGCCAGCAACAAGCTACGCTGCTTCTTATGGTCATTGATATAGGCTTCAACGGACACCACGTCGAATGTCCATTGTGCTTTGACGACATCAGGCAGGAGTGCAAGCAGCACTATGGTTATCAGCAAGGCCCGTTTCATGGTCTTTCCTCCTTTCTCCCGCTTCGCAGGCTACGGGCGTTTTCCACCCAACGGTCATGGCATTCTTCCACGAGAGTGAGGCGTCGCCCTTCGTCCATATTCAGATCCGGAAGGACATCCTTCAGCACGTCGATGATGCTGCGCTTGTAATGCATCATCTTTTCCAGGGATACCAGGTCGGCGTATATCTGCGTAATCCGGGAATCCACTTCACGCGCGATTTCAAGACGGTCACTTGACCACAGCAGGTGGTACACCTCTCCGGTAGAGGTATCTTCCATCGGGGTGGTACGGGCATATTCCGTCGTGATCTTGCATGACGGATGCTCCCGGGCGATTTCCGCGATACGTTCATTCACGATCCGCTCTTTTTCTTCTTCCGGAAGGTCCGGGTCGAATGTCAGCACGTCGGCCACATACGTGTCGGTGTATTGCGAGGTCAGTTCCCAGCTGATCTGTACAATGGCACGGTGAATCTTGATGCCGAGGAAGTATTTCGGCTTGCGTGCTATGCTGATGGTTGCCTTGAAAGTTATCTCGCCGTCTATATTCGGCATGGTCGCCTTGCGGACGAACGTGTATCCGTTCCACGAACCGCCGTCCTGCCACGACAGACTGTAGGCAGTCTTGCAGTCCTGCATGATGGCCGGGATACGGTAGTAGTCGTCCGTCGGCACGTCATTGTCGTTTGCCGCTTCCTGCTTCGCATCCGCGTATTCCTTCTGTTTCTTCTGCCACTCGGCCAGTTCTGCCTTCAGCTCTCCGATACGCGTCAGGTTGGCGTTGTACTGCTGCCTGTAAACGGCAGCATCCTCCACACTGGCCTCGGATATTTTCTTCAGCAGCTCCTTGTTCTCATCCTCCAGTGCCTTGATCTGTGATTGAAGCATGGCTACCTGGTTGTCTGCCTCCCGTATCAGCTCATCCAATTCCGAAAAGTCAAGTTCATTTTCCGTCACGGAGGTCTGCATGGAGCAATCCTTGGTATGGGCATTGGGTGAACCGCCGCATTTCCTGCATTTGTACTGGGTCGAACCTTGGCCCAGAGTAGCCCCGTCCGAGCAGGTGACGCTGATGGTCACGCTCTCGCATCCTTTAAGTTTGGCGGCATCCGTTGCCTGATAGTAGTTCCACGCGTCGGAAGCTATGTAATAGACATAGCCGTCCTCGTTTTCGTTGAATTCCGACAGACGGGCATTGAGCTGCGCCTTGAAGGTCTCCAGATCCATAGTGTAGGAATCGAATATCTCTTCATACACGATTTCCTCATGGTTCCAGCTTTTCTTGACATGTATCTCGTAGGCGTAAGCCTTCTTTGTCTGCTTGCCGCCGCGGCTGATGATGTAGGCGTTCTGCCAGTAGTTGATGCTGTAAGTGTTGCCGTCATTCTGGTTGTTGAGCTGCTGTACACGGTTTCTCGACCATCCGGCATATCGTTCCGAGTTGGAGAGAGCCTGTTCCCGCTGCGAGGCATTGGGATAAAAACCGGGGTCGCTCGTTTCGAAACGGGTCCACTCACCGCCGTTCAGGATGCTGTTGTCGTCCGTGGGCGGGTAATAGTCACACAATGACACGCTGCCCTGGTCACGTCTGGCGATGTACCAGCGCTGCGTGTAATAAGTCCCGGCTTCGTCGTCTATATAGTCACTGATCCAGCCGGCAAGGTCGTAATCCCCGAACTCGAACAGGCCGGCCACGTTGTCAGGACCGCCGATCTTGTCCAGCAGCAGGTTCCCGATACCTTGTTCCGCTTCCTCGAACAGGCCGGAGTAATGGTCGTACAGGTTGGCAATCTCGCTGACCTTGCCCGAAAGCAGGTTATGGAACATACTTTCAGGCAGCAGGGCATCGCCGAGATTACCCGCACCGGCCGTTGCCAGACCGACACCCAGATTGTAGAGATTGTCAAGGTCGCTTTGCAGGTTCTCCCGTGTAAAGCGGTCAGGAATCCGGGAAAAATCGTCCAGCATCCGCTGCCAGTCTATACCGCCCAGTTCCGAAAGTTTCAGCAGAGGCACGACCTCGCTGTTGATCTCCAGAAAAGCGATGTCCGAGAACGAAAGTGTACTGTTTGTCACAACGCTTTCGAACTGCATACACAGGCTCTTCGTCTCATCGCACACCTTCATCAGGTAGCTACCCCAGTGGATCGCTGTCTGCGGGGAGTGAAGCATCTGCTTTGCCACCACCCAGATTTTCGGTATGATCTTGTCGGCCACCATGTGGTAGATACGGCGGTAATAGTAGTTTTCCGTGCTGCTACACCAGATACCGAGGTCCGAGAGTGCTTTGTGTTCCAGAAATTTGGAAGAGAAAATTCCGGCTGCCGCCACCTCCGCCGCCGTATAGTGCTTCAGGATGTCATCGACCTGCTCACGGTCGTAGCTTTCAGCCACGACCTCCGTACCGAACGCGGCTGCCATTGCCGCCACGGTACGTGCGTCATAGTTCACGCTGTAATACTGGGCGTGGACATGCTGCGTGAAGGCAAGCAGCAGAACTGCAAAGACAAGTGACAGTCGCTTCATGTTCATTCTGTTCAACGGTTGAAAATATTACCTCTCCGCTTGCTGCGGTTGTTCTTCTCAGGTACTCCCTGCAGGGCCAGTATCAGCTTCTCTGCTTCCTCCATAGCCTCGTATGGGGACAGACCCCTGTATCTGACATACAGGTCTCTGGCTACTTCATACCGGCGCTGGTCCCACTTGACCTCCTCCGATTCCTCGAAACGCATGATGGTAGTGACGTCTTTGTCATCCTCGGTTTCAAATCTCATATATGCGTCCAGATCCTCTTCGGTCATGCCCAGTCGCAATCCGAAATTGCCCAGCATTTCTTCCATGTGCGCGATGCTCCTTTCCCCCAAATGGCGGAAATGAAGCAAGTCCCAGTTGCTGTGCAGGCACAGTTCCCGGATGGTGGCAATATCGTGGCTGTTGCACACGTTGCGGATGCGGAGAGCGTAAGGCTCAACACTGAACAGTTCCGCTATAGGTCGGTCTATATCAAATTTTCCCATTGTATCTGATTTTATTGTTTTGCTTTCAGGTTCAGTACCCGTCCGGCCTCGTTGACCTTCTGGGCGAATGTCAGGGACTTGCTGATGCCGCTGGCATCCCAGTCCCGGCAATAGGCTTCGATGGCTTCCTGATGGCTGCACCGGAGCTCCCTCTTGTAGAGTTTCAGGGCTTCCTTCTCAGCACGTTCGGTCGTGTAGGTCATGTAGCATTCATGCGGCTCTTCCACGCCATACACGCCGCTTGTCGTTCCCCTTCGTATGAATACCTCCCGGAAGAACGAACGGCCGTCCTTGTTGTCCAGACGGTTGATCGTGAATATCTTCTTGCAGTCAACATCGGTGAGCCCGAGAATGGCCTTGATGGTGTCGAAACGCTCCTTGAACTTGCTTTGGTCAAGCAGCATCACCACGTCGCTGTTGTTGATGATGGCCTCTTTAACGATTTCACTGCCGATGATGTCCTGTATCTCCTGTGTCACAACGCCCACGCTGGCCCAGAACTTACGGGCCGTCTTGTACATGAACTTGATGTACTCGGCCATCAGCGGACTGGCAATGGCTTTCCAGGCTTCCTCGATGACAAGCACCTTGCGGTTCTTCTTGATTCGCATCTTCTGCAGGAACACGTCCATGATTATCAGCGTGACAAGCGGGAACAGCAGCGGATCATCCTTTATACTGTCAATCTCGAACACCACGAAGGTCTCGTCGAACAGCGAACTGTCCATGTTCTCGTTCAGGGTCTTTTCATGGTTGCCGCCCCTGTAGAAGTCCTTCATCATGTAGCGGTAAGTCGAGAGGTCTATGCCCGAAATGTGGTTCTCGTGACAGATGTCCGGAATACGCTGGACGGAGTATTCGTAAAATGAATTGAACGAGAGTTCTTCCACCTTCAACTCCTTGCGCCTGCGTTCCATTTCGTCTATCATGCACTCGATACGGCTGTTCCGTTCCTGCTCGCTTTCCTCACGGTTCCCGTCACGGTTGCGTTCGTCTATGGCGAGGCTTTTTCTCAGGTCTTCCCGCTGCATGGGCGTGAAGCCGTCGAAGCCGTTGAAATACGCATCGTAATAATCGGTGATTACATTTTCCACCAGACGGTCTTCCGTCTTCGTGACTGTTCCCTGCGTGCCCTTCCAGATCAGCAGGACAAGATTCTTTAGGAAGCCGGTCTTTTCCACGTTCATCTCTTCCTTGTGGATACGAAACGGGTTCATCGTGATGGGGCGTTCCTCCGTGTAGCTGATGTACTTGCCTCCCAGATACTCGCACAATCCCTCGTAGGAGTTTCCGGTATCGACCATTACGATGTCTGTACCCTGTTCGTGCAGCTGGCGCACGACAGAGTTCATGTGGAAGGATTTCCCGGAACCGCTCGGCCCGAGGGCAAAAAAGTTCGAGTTGTCCGTCAGCTTCTGTCTGCCTTCCTTGCCGGTGATGTCGATGGCGACAGGCACTCCCTGGCGGTCAGTGTAATAGACTTTCACCGGGGTGTCTTCGCTGTGCTGCACACGTTCCTTGTACATCAGGCACATCGCCGCGTCCGATAGGGTCAGGAACCGGTCATACTCTTCATTCAGGCTGTAGCAGTTGCCCGGGAACGAGCCGACGAACAGCTCCAGCTGGTTGTAGGCTCGTTTGGAAATATGGATTCCCATTCTACCGAAAGCATTCTCCAGATGATTCGTACACTTCTGCAGGTCCGTATCGCCGGACACGGCCACTATAAGGTTGAAATGGCTGTACACGAGCTGCTTGCTCTCGCGGGCAATCACCTCCTGTACACGTTTTATGTCTTCGACCGCTGCCTGGTTGCTCGGGTTGGGAATGCTCGCGTGCCGGTTCTTCTTCTTGTCCAGCAGCGAAAGTTCACGCTTCTGGTTGGGAAGGAAGATGACCTGGTTATAGACCACTGTATCGGCATTCGGAATGCTGTCAATGGCCGAGACAAGATCCACGGGCATTTCCGTGTTGTTCACTTCTATATTGGTATAGGGTCTGATCATCGAAGGCAGCGAGATGCAGTCCACGTCCACGAGACTGTACACCTTGCAGCGCTTGTCACCCATCGAGACGCTCTCGTCGTCCGACTTGAAGTTCGTCATCGAGATAATACGGTCCTTGAAGTTCATGGCGAAATACCGGTCCACGTAATCGCTTGCCTCGGATTTGTTCAGGAAACGCGCCTGCACGCCGCTGTCCCGCAACTGGTCCTGTACCTTGCGGATCTTGACAAGGAAATCACGCCATTTCTTGTTGTCGAACGAGAAAAGGCGGCTTTTCCTGGCTTCCTGCGTGATGGTCAGGTAACACATGCTGTCCGTGTACGCCCTTCCCTTGAAATACCGGAAATACGATTCAGAAAGGAACTCCTGCTTCCCGGTATCCTCGTTGACAAAACGCTTCCTCACGAAGATGTCCTGCTTGTGAATGGCATAACCTTCTCCCAAGGTCAGGGCAAGGGCGGAGAACAGATGCGTGAAATCGTAGTAGCTGTCTATGTTCGCCGAATACTTCTGTACCGGATTCTCGATCTTCAGCATGGCGGAATATTCGCCCGTCTTGGTGTACAGGACACCCACGCCTTCCGTGTCTTCCACCGAGAAATAGATGTCCTGGAAGATACGCTTGCGCTTGCCTCCGGTACCGAACGCATGGACGGATATGGCCATACCCGCGCATAAGGCAACGAAAATCAGGATAATGTATAGGGTCATTTCAATATACGTTCAATTAAATAGGGGTAGGCCCGTATCTCATACGAACCTACCCGCGTTCAACATTCAATATAGCCACACATTGCTGTGATGGTTTAATTTTGTCAGACCTTACGCGAGTAGGCATAGACGAACACGCCTCGGTCCGTTCTCTTGCTGTGCAGACCTTTCCGCTGCTTGAAGATGATTAGCACGATGCCCACCGACAGAATGACTGTCAGCGCGGCCAGTCCGGCCACGAATCCGGCAAGGCAGTAAGCGGCTATGAAGCCCGCGATGGCTCCGCCTGCCGTTCCTGCCGCCCAATAGATGTAGCGGCCCTGCAATCCCATCACTTCAAGAGGACGTTGCAGCCCCTTGAACAGCGGATAGTCCGGATAACGTGTTTCCTTGCTTTTCATCCCTCGGTACTTTTATGCGTCAATGCCGAAAAACAAAGGAAGAGCCTGTGCTGCTGCAATCAGGAAAAGACATGCACCAACCACCATCATGATCTTCTTTTTGACATCCTGCTCTTCGTTGTTCATGGCGATGTAAACGGAGATGGCGCCGATAATGGCGACTACACCGGCGATGGCATAGCAGAGCTTGACCATGACTGGTACATACTTGACAATTTCCTCCGCCACGGTAGATAGTGCGGTAGTACCGGCTGAATAGTCGCCGGCCGTACTCTGGGCCATTGCCGTGGTACCAGAGAACAAAGTGAGTGCAAGCATCTTCACTTTGGTGGAAACACCTTGGATGAATCCTTTTGCCTTTCGGCACATTTGTTTTACTTTCTGAAACATACTTGATCGTTTTTGAGTTAATATTTATGTATTGGATTGTTAAACAGCCTTATATGCGATAACCGAAAAATGCCGGAAGTACGATGGAGGCCCCGATGATGAACAGGCACGCGCCAAGCAGCGATAAAAAGGATTTGACGATGCCGTCCTCTCCAGTGTTCATCTTGATGTAGATCTGGAAGGCGGACACGATGACCAGAACGGATGCGATGGAGTAGCATATATACAGGACATACAGCATCATCGTGACCACGAAGTCGTGCATCGTGGCCAGCGCATCCGCTCCCCAGCTGTAGTTCACGCTGCCGCTCTTGGCGAAAGCCGCATAGGGTACAAGAATTAACAGGCATACTATCTTTTGCTTAATCGACATGCTACAATTTGTCTTTAATTGGTTTCCAGGCCATCTCCGGACGATTTTCCAGTTTGCCCCTGGAAAGCATCGCCTTGTACATTTCATCTGCACTGAAGCCATCAGACAGGTAGGGCGTGGTTTCCTCCATCTTTTCCTCCGCCTTGGCTTTGAGACGCTCCAGTCTTTCTTCCGGGGTCTCCTTTGTCTCCGGCTTTTTGTCCGCCGGCTTCTGGTCGGTGGCAGAATCGCCGCCTGATGCTGTTTCAGTATCGTATTGCTCGTTGCCGACACGGAACCCGGTTTCACTCTCGCTCACGGCAACACTCTCTTCGTCCTCCAGTGTGCCGAGGTCGAAAACTTCCTCCTCTGTCTTGCCGGTTCTCCTTTTTCCATAGAGATCCTGCATAATGATGACCGCGTAATAAATGAGGTACGCGACCGTCAGAACAATGGCAAAAATGAAATATGATCTCATATCTTTTAGTATGGATATTGAATTTTGTATTAGTTTGATTTCACAAATAAAAAAGGAGAATTTCGAACTACGAAATAATTGTGTATTAAACGGATGTTTTCTTTACAAGATTTATATCGATTTTGAAAATCGTACTATAAAATCGTACTATATCGCCTTAATGAACGGGAAAAATGAAGAAGTCAGGGCATAAAAAAAGCCCTCCGTTCAGGAGGGCTTCCATTGGCAGATTCGCTTTTTTTTAGGTCAGCGTTTCTTGCCTCGCAAGCAATCATTCAGATCCTTGTATTCGCTATATCGGACAGCTTCGTTGCTGACCCGTTCGCCGTATAGTCCGGCTATGGTTTCCACGGTCTTTTGCCCGGCAAGGTCGTTGTCGAGATAACAATGTATATGCAGGTATCTCTGCAGGTACATCAATGCCTTTTTCAGGTTGTTTACGGAGTTCATGACAAGGTAGTCGCAAGGCTGGTCTATACAAATGGTCCAGTTGCATGACTGCTTCAATGTCAGGTAAGACAGAAAGTCCATGAACCCCTCGAACACGCAGACCCGTTCCTGTATCTCTCCGCACTGATGTCCGATCAGGGAGATGTCCTTGTTCTTGATACATCCTTTATAATAGGCGTTGCGCATTTCATATCCGCCCGAAACATTACCGAACGCGAGGGCAAAATAATGCCGGTCACGCAATTCATAATGGATTTCCTTGCAGAACATACGTCCTATGTCAGCATCTATTTTCCGGGACTGAAGGTAAGAGTATAACGCGTGATGCCGTAACGGGACGACAATCAGATTTTTCATATCCGATTCCACGGGACGGGGCGGAAGAGCCTGGAAACGGACTTTCGGCAAAGGCATATCGCTGGAATGCCGCCCGATGTATGCCAGTACCTCGCTTACACTTTCAGTCTGGTAAAGGTATTTACCCAATTCCACGAGGTCGCCTCCGGTGGCCGCCCCAAAATCATACCATTCGTTCAACCGGTCATTGACCTTGAACGACGGCGACTGCTCATCCCTTAACGGCGAGAGATACCAGTACTGATCCGATTTAACGTATTGCGCATGGTGGCCGAGCTGCGCCAGAAAGTCCACTATGCGTACCTGTTTTGCTTCTTCTATAGTCATGGCTGTTTTCTTTCACTTGTTCACACGGAAATGGTTTAGTTTAGTTTTATTCCCTATATATATACATACTAAAGTAAACTGAAATATATATGCCCGCGCCCGGCTTCATTCTTCATCAAAAAGCCTTGCTTCCGCGGGGGTCATGTCATAGTAGAACAGCTTGTCCTGCTTGACAACAAGTTTAAGGTTGTCCGTCAGGTACTGCAGCAGTTTTATCATGACACTGCGGCCACGTTTGAAGCCTATGTTTTCATAAGAGGCGATCAGACGTTGCAGTACATTCTCAAAGCCCCTGATGGGTTTGCCGTCAAAGGCAGCGGAAAGGGCTTCCCGGTGCTGCTCGATGCTCAGCTCCGTAAAGCTTGTCCGTTGCCTGGGCTTCGGGGTGTCACCGAACGTGTGCCCTTCGGCGATGACCGGGAGCCCGTTGTCGTCCACGGTGAACGCGAAGGGTTTGAACTCCTTTTCCCGGATATGCAGGGCATGGACTTCACTGACAGACGGATTCTCGTTGCATTTGCTGATGACCAGTACTGTTTCCGCCTTGTTGCTCATCTCCGTACCGATATGGCCTCGTACATTGTTGTCCCCTTTGTTCAGGTGCAGCACGCAATGGATATGCAGGTCGTAACGAGAGGACCATTCCATCATTTTGTTGATTACCTCCACCGATTCGCTGGTGCTGTTGATGTCCAGCATAAGGTCGCGGATACCGTCAATGATAACCAGCCCGTAACCTTTACCCTGACGAAGGGCATAGTCTATCACACTTATACGGACTGTCGGAGAATACTCCCGCAGGCAGATGAAATCAAGGTTCTCGCTGTCTGCTGTGGTAGGAAGCCCGGCCAGACGCAGAATACGTTCCAGCACCGTGTGACAATGATAGCGGCTCTGCTCGGTATCGACATACAGGATCCGGCGTTTGCCTTCCGGCAGATGCGCCCGGTAGTTCAGCACCTGCTTACCTGCCAGGGAAGCGGCGACAAGGGCGGAGACATTGAATGTCTTCTTGGATTTTGCCTTGCCGGTCGATGCACTGAAATTGCCGAGAGTCGCTATGGTCGAATTGTCAATCCAGATAATTTGCGGCGGGGTCTCGTATGTATCCGTCGCCTTGATTTGGGAAGCTGAAAGAATATCTGACAGACGGGTCTCTTCCAATCCCATTCCCGTCTTCTGGTCAGTTCTTCTTTCGTTTTCCATGGCGTTTCTCGTTTAAGAAGGGTTGTACTGCTGCCGCCTCGTGTGCCATCCGCGTGGCATCATCGACGGCAAGTTCATGATTCTGCAGGAGCCATTCGTCCAGTTCCTCCTTGGCAAAGTAGATCATCTTGCCGCGAGGCTTGTAGTGAGGAATCTCCTTGTTGGCCGTAAGTTTATACAGCATACTTTCTGATACCCCGATGTACATGCAGGCTTCCGAAAAAGTAAAGACCTTTTTGGTCGCGTAAATGTTCTTTTCCAGCAATTCCACCCGTTCCAGAAAGCTCTCGACCGGTTCCAATTTCCGGATAATCGCTTCAAGGGCCGTGAGCCGTTCGCTCAACCTTTCCATGAATGTCAATCTGTTGGACATATTATTCGTGATTAAATTAGACAATAAGAGATGCACCTCTGTTTGTAACGCGTTGTATACAGAGGCAAAGGTAGAGTGTGAATATCTAAAAGCATTGGATGACAGTATGATACCGGTTTGGTAGCATATCAGTTATCATACTTTTGCTTTTCACATGGTTGACTTCTTAGCACTTCCTTTCATTCCTTCAGTTGGCTTACAAACTTTCTGATATTGTAAGCGGTTGAAGTCATTTTGTTCCTGACCAACGAAAGCGTGGTGGATATGCTCGTTGCGGATATGAAGTGCGAGCCGTCCTTGGATTGCAGGAAACGCCCTCTTTCGAGGACTGATTGCCAGTAAGGCTGAATGAATGAATTCTCAAGAAGGGCATCGAACAGGATAGCCACACGGCGCACGCTGTTCACCCGAAGACAGAAACCTATCTTGCAGGAGAAGAGAGATTCCATGTCGTCAATAGTTACGGGAGAACAGAACAGATGATAAGTATTGGCGCAAGAAACGATACCGGCCAGTTGTTTGCGCGAAAGACTGCAGTCAAAAGAAAGAAATGAAAACTTTGCCGGATTACAATCGGAAGATGCCAGTTCCGATGTGTCATACTTCCGCTTTAGTTCCATGCACTCCTCGAAAGAGAGGCTCGGGGCGGAAAAAAGCGGTTGGATAAGGTAGGGGCAGTCGGTCAGCAGTCCCTTGACGATGTGGATGTTCATTTCGTGGCAGTTCCGACAGACCGCGTTATCGCAGTCAATATACCGGTGACTGTTCACAAAATCCTCCACATAACGGCGATACTGTTTGCCGTGGATTTTGACCTCCTGGAGATAAACTGTTTTTGCTTCGGTAAGCAGGGCGAAAAGTTCTTCCGCCACGTCCTGTGCCGATTCAATGTGATGCGGGTGTTTGCTCCCCTCAAAAAGAGAGAAGGCCTTTGTCAGCTCTTGTCATGTCGATTTACATTTTATTGGTTTATAATAATATATCATCATAAAGGTATCGTTTTTCGATTGTATCTGCAATCGATGACGCCCTTAAAATATCTACTTGTAAATTTGACATGATATGGTATATCATTGGTCACTCAAACAATCCGTTGACCAGGTTGACCGCATCATCCTTTTTCTGGTTGATGATTTTGGCGTACACCTGTGTCATTTTCACGTCAGCATGGCCGAGCAGCTTGGATGTCGTATATAAGTCTGCTCCGAGTGTCAGCATCATCGTCGCGAACGTGTGCCGCGCCGTATGGAATGTAAAACGCTTGTTTATTCCCGCCGCTTTTGCCCATGGTTTGATAAGAATATTGACCATTGCTGGGGACGGCAGGTCAAACACATGGTCATCAGGAGTTTTGTCTCCACGCGCAGGCATCCACTTCAACGCTTCCGGGGAAAGCGGAAGATAAATCGGTTCCTTGGTTTTCTGCATTGAAACCGACAGACGGTATTGTCCACGATCAACGAATACATCTTTCCATTGCAACTTGATTATATCACTGATTCGCAGACCGCAGAAACAAGAGAACAGATAGGCACCTTTCACGGATTCATTTTTCATCGGGGTTGCGATCAATGCACGCACCTCTTCAATGGTCATGTATGACCGTTTGCTTTCAGGCAGACGGATCTTTTCCGACTTGCTGATTTTCGTGAAAGGATTGGACTTGATGATCTCGGCCCTGACAGCCGCATTCAATGCTCCGTTCAATACCCGGTAATAAGTATGCAGTGTATAATTCGACACTCGTTTGCCTCTGGAACGGTATTCGGCCTGAAGGTAGTCAAGATAATTCTGGCAGAATGTCTTGTCTATTTGATCCATCAACATACGTTCTCCCGCATAATCCTTCAAGATACGTATAGTGATGTCAATTTGATAACCGTCCTTTTTGCCACGCTTGGCCTGGTTCTCCTTGTAGGTGTTCATCCAGTCAAGCAGGTAAACTCTCTCTTTGGTTTCTATACCGGCCTCGCCGTTGGTCAGCTCGATAATGCGTTTGGACTTGATGGCATTGGCGGCATTCATGGTCGCCTGATTCTGCAGACGGGCATTGTTGTCCGTTTCCGGAATGAGGTACAACTTAAGATATTCGTATGTTCGTTTGCCGAAACGGTATATATCAAGATACAGACTTTGGCTTCCATCTGCCAGCTTCTTTGTCCGAAGGCGGACAGGCTCTTTTACTTTTGTAGGCTTCTTTACTCGTGGCATATCGATCCCTTCATAATTTTGTTTCTGTTGCAAAGATATGAATAAAGGTCGATATTGAGAAACAAACGAGAAACAAAATTGTACCGAAAAAGAACCAATCAACTGAAAAGAAAGAAAACAACTGAAAACATCAAGTACACTATAATCAATTGTAAATAAGCGGTTTTATTTGCACTTGTTTAGCTCTTGTTTTCATTTTAGGGCTTTACTTTATAAATCTGGTAAATTTAATATGACAGACAATGAACCGTCAACCCCGGACTGCAACGGATGACCCCTTGTTGCAGCCTGCAGTCTTTGCAGTTTTGCAGTCTCGGAGTGCCGGAAAGGTAAAATTCCTGCAAGACTGCAAGAACTGCAGACTGCAAATGGCCGTTTTCATTTGCAGGAATCCACAAAAGAGAGCATCATGACCGGATACAGATTCCATCTACAGAAATACAGGCCGGGCAGTAAGACCGTCTGCCCGGAGTGCGGCAGGAAGTCCTGCTTCACCCGTTATATCGACGAGGCGGGAGAGATTTCCTTCCCTGACCATGTGGGTATCTGCGACCACATCAACAGCTGCGGCTACCACTGTACCCCGAAGGAATACTTCCGGGACAATCCGGCTGTCAAAGAAAGATTGAATGGGCAGGAAAGGTTTGGCGGCGCACCGATAGCTGCAAGACCGCCAGCAAGAGCATTGCCCGAACAGAAACCACGGATTTCTTTTCTTCCCTCTGATTGGGTGGAGCAGTCCATGCGCAGGTACGACATCAACCCCTTGTACCGATACTTTACCAAAGTGATGGGCAAGAAGGATACGGACAGGCTGTTCCGTCTTTATCGGGTAGGTACGTCAAGGATGTGGAATGGGGCGGCCGTATTCTGGCAGACAGACCGGGACGGCAATGTGCGTGCCGGCAAGATTATGGGCTACAATGCAGAGACCGGGCACCGGGTCAAGGAACCTTTTAACCAAGTCAGCTGGGTGCATTCGGTAAGGAAGGTGCAGGACTTCCGCATGAAGCAATGCCTGTTCGGAGAGCACCTGCTGTCGGACACTTCTTCCACCATATCCTCCAAGCCTGTAGCCATTGTCGAGAGCGAGAAGACGGCACTGGTAGCTGCCCATTTCATACCTGACTTCATCTGGCTTGCCACCGGAGGGATACACGGGTGCTTCAATGGCGAAGCGGTGCAGGCATTGGACGGACGGGAGGTGATTCTTTTCCCCGACCTTAAGGCAACGGAGGAATGGAGGCAGCGGCTGCCCATGCTGGAACCCGTATGCAGGCGTGCCACATGCTCCGACCTGTTGGAAAGAATAGCGACCGACGTACAGCGCAGTCAGGGACTGGACATCGCCGACTTCCTGCTGATGGAGGACACGCCGCAGATGATTCTCGCAAAGATGATAGAACGCAACCCCATGTTGCAGACCTTCATCGACACCTTCGGGCTCGAACTGGTGGATACCGGGAGGGTGGAATGACATTTGGCATCAGATACCTTTCCGCCATCCGCCCCTGCCAGTCCGATTCATCTCCGGGCTTGCCCGTGTGCCAGTAATAGACCCTATGGGGTAGCCTAATACCCCAACCGCCTTTCGGCGGCGGGATGCGTACCACTTGAAACAGCAAGCTGGGCACATAACTTATCCGAGAAAAACAGAAAAGCATCCGGCTAATATGGAACGCTACTATATACTGAACCGTTACTTTATCTCATAAAAAATCATAGATAAAGTAGTAACTCGGTATTATTGTGTTGGTGAGTTTGTACTTTTACTCAAATATTTTATGAGATAAAGTACAAACTCACTCTTTGAAATTTGGCAGATACATATGGATTGAGTACCTTTGCGGAAACGGAAATATTATGCAGGACAAACTGGTTTCACGAGACAGGGAATGTGACGAACTGCAGCGGTGTCTGGAATCAGACCGCTCCGAATTTGTCATCATCAGCGGACGGAGGCGTATCGGCAAGACATATCTCATAGACAAGTTCTTCAACTATAAATATGATTTCACCTTTGTAGGCGAACACAACACTCCGGCTTCGGTGCAGATACAGAATTTCATGAGGGCAATCAAGCGTCATTCGAAAAAAAGACAGCCGAAAGCCGAGACATGGTATGATGCCTTCAATGCGCTTGAAGATTATCTGGAGACATTGCCTTCAGACCGGAAAAAAGTCATATTCATTGATGAAATGCCTTGGATGGATACGCAGAGGTCGAATTTTGTCAATGCCCTGGAAACATTCTGGAACGGCTGGGGCAACAGGCGTACAGACATCATGCTCATCGCCACAGGATCGGCGACATCATGGATGGCGGACAAGATAGAAGCCAATCAGGGAGGATTGCACGCAAGAGTGACCTGCAACCTGCATCTTTCCCCGTTCAATCTGCATGAGACGGAAGAATATCTGAGGCAGCGCAACTGCAGATGGGACAGATACCAGATTCTGCAATGTTATATGATATTCGGCGGCGTTCCCTTTTACCTGAGCCTCCTGAATACCTCTGACAGTCTTGCACAGAACATTGACCGGCTCTTTTTTGCAGATGGTGCCCATCTCAAAGGGGAATTCGACGAACTGTACAATGCCCTGTTCAGCAATGCCGACACATATATATCAATAGTCAGGTTATTGTCGGAGAACAAGTCCGGACTGACAAGGGAGGACATAGCAAAAGCCACAGGTCTGGAAGGCTCTTTCTTGAGCAAGATACTGAAGAATCTTGAACGCTGCGATTTCGTAACCCGTCTGTCACATTTCGGGAGTAAGACCCGAGGAAGCATTTTCAGGCTTACGGACTTCTTTACATTGTTTTATTACAAGTTCATAGAATCCAACAATGCCAAGGATGAAAGGTGGTGGAGCAACAATATGGATTCCCGCAGCGTCTCTGCGTGGATGGGACTCAGTTTCGAACTTGTGTGTCTGGCACATCACCGGCAGATAAAGGCGGCACTCGGAATAGCCGGTGTCGGAACGGCCATATCCTCATGGAGAAGCAAGGCAGATCCTGACAAAAACATGCCTGGCTTCCAGATTGATATGATTATCGAGCGAGCAGACCGCATCATCCATTTGTGCGAAATGAAGTTCAGCACTGACCGTTATGCCATCACTGATAATTACGAGATGAAACTCCGTGAACGGATGGGATTGTTCCGTATGGCGACAAAGACCAGAAAGACATTGGTAATCACATTTGTCACTACATACGGAGTGGTGGACGGAAAACATAAAAGTATCGTCCACAGTGAGGTCACCATGGACGACCTTTTCAAATCATAGGATTATTACTGTTACGGAAGTCGGCCTATCATTGTCCTGATAGCATAAACGACAGATGTGGGACGGATTCTTGCCGCAGACAGGGCAGTTGACAGGCTTGAAGCTGTCACGATGCGTTTGCCGTCCTTGGAAACCAGGAATTTTCCTCTTTCAAGAACGGACTGCCAGTACGCCTGTATGTATGACCTTTCAAGTAGCGCGTCGAAAAGCACGGCCACATGGCGGATGTTATTCACACGGATTCGGAAGCCCTCCTTGCAGGCAAAAAGAGCTTCCATATCCTCCATACGAACCGTAGGAACACAGAACAGATGGCAAGTATTGGCACAAGACACAATACCTGCCATCTGTTCTTTTGAAAAATTACACTCGAATGAAAGTGAAGCTGCGGTCGCCATTGGATCCGCATCATACGCAAATGCCGGGCTATTTATTTCAGATGTGTCATACATCCTTTTCAGTTCCATGCAATCATCCAATGAGAATGATTCGGTAGCGAACTTTTCTCGCACACAATCCTGATAATCATGCAGAATACCTCGGACTATATGGATAATCATCTCATGGCAATTCCGGCAGACCACATTGTCACAGTCTATATACCGGTGACTGTTGATGAAGTCGTCCACGAAGCGGCGATAAAGTTTGCCGCTGTCAACGACATCCCGGAGATAGGCTTCTCTCGCTGAAGCGAGCAATGCAAAAAGTCCATTCCACACATCCTGCTCGGCAGTAATGTGCCGATGATGCAAATCTCTTCCAAAAAGAGAGAATACAGTTTTCTGATCTGTTCATTTTGAAATTGATTAAATGTTTATACTATTGTGATTGTTTCCTTTTCAGATTTTCTGACAATTATAATGCTGATTTCATACAGTAAGCCAATGCCACCGCACATTCAAATACAGAAGTGATGGTAACGAAGTTTGCAATTTAACACATCTTTATCTACAGTTTCCACCCCGAAATACTTTCCTGTATATTCCACAAATGGGCATAAAGCCCTTCCTTTCGGATAAGCTCATCGTGCGTGCCCTCTTCCTTTATCCGGCCGTCCTCCAGGACGATGATGCGGTCGGCATCTTTTATGGTCTTGAGCCTGTGAGCTATGGCAATGACGGTGCGTCCTTTAATCAAAGAGTCGATGGCTTTCTGCACCTCCACTTCATTTTCTGGGTCGAGCGAAGCGGTAGCTTCGTCCAGCAGGATGACTTGTGCGTCTTTCAGCATGGCACGGGCAATGGATATGCGCTGCTTCTCGCCTCCAGATAAAGTACAGCCACCTTCGCCAACCATCGTGTCGTAGCCTTGCGGCAAGCGCATGATGAAGTCGTGGCAACAGGCTTTCTTGGCGGCGGCAATGATTTCCTCGTCTGTCGCGTCTGTTTTGCCGAAACGGATATTGTTACGTATCGTGTCTTGAAACAGATAGACATCCTGGAATACCATAGAGATGTGGCTCATCAGGCTTTCGGGGGCTATTTCGTCCATCGGCACGCCGCCAAAGAAGATGCGTCCCTGCTGCGGGTCGTAGAAACGGGCGCAAAGTTTCATCACCGTGCTTTTCCCACTTCCCGAAGGACCTACAAGAGCCGTCAAGGAGTTTTTGGGGAGCGTGACGGTTATGTCGTGTAGCACGTCCTTGTCCTGATAGGCAAACGATACGTGCTCAAACCGGATGTCGCCTGCCGCCGGAGATTGCCGTTCTCCTTTCATTTCCGGCTCGTTCATTAAGGAAAGAATACGTCCTCCTGCAATGGAAAAGTATCGGAACTCTGTGAAATTGGTCAGGGCAGAAGTCAATGGGTCGAACACACGGGAACCGACCACGAGAAACAGCACAAATACGAGGATGGAAAGTTCCCCTCCCAACAGCAGATATGTTCCGCACAGCACCATCATCGTCAGCCCTGCACGTACCAACGTGATGCTCAACAGGACGAACGGCCCTAACAAGGCTTCCTGACGGATGCAGGCACGGCGAAGTTCGGCAAAGGCATCGCGCAGCCGGACGAAACGGTCGCCCAACAGATTGTAGGCTTTCATCACCCGGATACCCTGCAAGTATTCCTCCAATCGGTTTCCTGCATTTATCTTCGCATGGATTTGCCTGCCGCTTAACTTCCGCTGTGCCTTTGTGCTTGCCCACAGGACGAGCAAGGCAAGCGGCAAGGCGGCAAACATACTGACCGCCATCCTCCAATCTATCCATACAAGCGAAGCAAAAGCCAGTACGGGCATGACTATGGCACCCATAAGTTGGGGCAGGTGGTGCGAAATTCCGGTTTCTGCCATCATGAAGTCCGTAACAAGCATAGACGACAAATCACCCGGATCACGTTTCGACAAAAAGCCCAACGATAGTTTCCGCAAGTGCTCCGCCAGCGACAAACGCCCGGAAGCACTCATTTCGTATGCTCCTCTAAAATTGGCTCGGTAGGATGCCCGTTCTGCCAAAGCCATGACCAGCATATAAACAGCCATAATGCCGAATATCCACCACAGGCGGGTCGTGTCAAGCGGCTGTCCGCTCCCGTCAAATGCACTGAAAATGATACGTATCGCTTCTATAGAAAGACAAAACGGTACTATATTCACTAAGTTGGCAAGCATGGTGTAACCCACCGGCTTGTAAAGTCTTTCCGTGTGACCTATTGTAATATTCTTTATTGCATTCATATCTTATTTTATTTATATGCTATAATATGTATTTCTTCCTTTTTACGGATTGTTCTGATGGATGAAAATCCGACTTCATGCAACCGTTCTTCCAATTCTGCCGGAGTATAGACAACCATACCATCTATCCGTTCCGTCCACATTTTTCCAAGTTCGGGGTCGCTCGCTTCCAGACTAATAAGGAAACAACCTCCTTCTCGGAGAACACGCGCCACTTCAGACAACGCTATGTTTACAGGCGACCAGAAATAGACCGTTTCAAAAGCCGTGATAGCATTAAAGAATCCATCCTCATAAGGTAATGAACAAACATTCCCTTGTTGTATGAAACATCTTTTATTCAAGTCTTTTTCGTTGTACTTTTGGGCGAATGAAACACTTTCTTCTGACAGGTCTATGCCGTAGATATTTCCTTTCGGACATAAATTCAATAAACGTTTCAAATTCGCACCACCGCCACAGCCTATATCAAGTACATTCCAATTCGGCTGCCATTCCACTTGCTTCATGCCACGATTAGCTAAGGATGCATGAAAACAATTCATTCCTCGCAAAATCATCCGTCCCCAAAATCCTTGCGGACAACTTGTGTTTTGCAAGACCTTGTTTAAGAAATTCTTCTTTCTCATATTGCTTTTAGTTTTTGTTCAACGTCCAATGGTATGCGCTCGTATAGGCATCCCACATATTTTTATATACACCCTCTGTCACGGATAATTGTTCATGCCTTCCGCATTGCACAATGCTTCCTTCTTTCATGACGACAATCTGATGCGCAGAAATGATGGAAGAAAGGCGATGGGCAATCACAATGACCGTCTTGTCCTTTATCAGCGACTGCAAAGCCATCTGCATTTTATGCTCGTTTTCAGGGTCAGCGAAGGCAGTGGCTTCGTCCAACACCAGTATCGGAGCATTCTTCAATATGGCACGAGCTACACATATCCGTTGGGCTTCACCGCCGGACAGGAATACACCTTTATCGCCTATCCTTGTTTCGTAGCCTTGCGGCAAACGCTCTATGAAATCGTGGCATTGGGCAGCTTTCGCAGCGGCTATCACCTTTTCTTTTGTAGCATCTGGAGAACCTACGGCAATGTTTTCATATAATGTGTCGTAAAAAAGGAAAGTGTCTTGAAATACAAATGAAACCATGTCCATCAGTTTTGCCGTATCTATCTGACGAATGTCAATGCCTCCTATACAAATTTCCCCTTGCTCCACATCCCAGAACCGGGGTATTAGGTTGGCAACCGTTGATTTTCCGCTTCCTGAAGGACCGACAAGGGCGGTTATCTTTCCTTGTGGAGCTTTGAAGCTGACATCACGCAAGGCTTCCGTTCGTGTTCCCTGTTCCGTGTTTTCGTAGAAGAATGACACATGACGGAACTCTACATCGTAAGCGGCAGGCACTTGCGGATGTTCCGGCTCCGGCACAGGTTTCTTTTCCAGTATGCGGTCAATGCGGTTTACTCCTTCGTTGATGTCGCGCGTATTCCCTCCTAAAAAAGTCAGTTTGTAAACGGGCGAAGCCATACCCGGTCCCATGATAATAAAAAACAGCCACACCACAGCCAATGAGAGTGATTGCGGACTGGCTTGCATCAGCAGGATGCCCATAGGAAGAATAAACGTCACCATCGAATTAAGCAAGACGGTAAATGCTATCATACCGTTCTGATATGTGTCACAGCATTTCAAGGCGAATGTCTTGTATGCCTGAATCTCGGCATTGAACTGACGGAACGAACGGACGCTTTGCCCGAATATCTTGACGACGGGCATTCCCCGTACATACTGCACAGCTGATGCGCTCATTTTTTCCTGTGCATCGTAGTAGATACCCATGAACTCCCTTGCCCTTTTTCCCATGAAATTGGAAAATTGCAGGAATAAGCTAAGCACCACAACGGCCAAGCACACGACTGTCAGCCACACATCCAGCGAGAAAAAGATGACCAGCATTACCACTACCGTTGCCATTACATTGACCAAATCCGGAATGGTATGGGCGATGAAGCCCTCTATTTTCTCGATATTCTGGTCCATTGTTTTCTTGATGGCTCCCGTAGAGGTGTTGTTCAGATACCCCAACGGGAGCTTGCCGATATGCTCGGACAAACGGACACGCAACCCATACAAGATACGGAATGCAGCCACATGTGAGGACATCAGGGCGGCATAGAGCAATATCAATCCGCCAACAAGCCCTCCAAATGCAATCCATCCCCAACGCATCATGTCCGTTCCGTCCAAAGCGGAAAGATTGGAGCCATTCGACAGCAACTCTTTCAAAATTTCATAAACTGCCCAATAAGGCACAAGCATACACACCGCGCTGCCAGCCGACAGCAGACCTGCCAATATAAGCAGGTCTTTCCTTTGTCCCGCTATCTCGAACAGACGGGACAAACCTTTTTTCTTTTTTGACTTTTCCATTATTATTACGCTATTTTGATGTGATTTTATATCCGAGCAATGAACTGAATTTGTAGCAGAGCCAAGGGATGCGCCCCAATATCTGCCCGAAGAAGAATCCCCAGCGTGAACGGAAGAACTTCATATAGTTAGCCTGTTCAATGAGCTTTAAAGACGGTTCCCATTGTTCCACCACATACCCGTTGCTTATGCCGGAACGGATTTGAGCCTCGTGTTTGCGGAGCGAATCGGGCTTCACACCATGTCGGCTCATTATCGTGCCGCACACGTCAAACCACAATTCACCTCCCCCGAAACGGTTTGCCACGTGATGCAGGAAGGATTTTACTTGCTTCTCGTAGAAGTACATCAGTACCCCCTCCACGATGAAGATAAATTCTGCTTCGGGGTGCTTCCGGCGCAGGTCATCCATCCAGTCGGTCTCCAACAAAGACGCTTCAATATAGACATTGTCCGGCTGTTCGGGTATCAATTCCCGGCGTAGAGCAATGACCTCAGGCAAATCTAAATCATAAAAGACTGCTTTCTGACTTCCGATACGCTGGAAACGGGTATCCAGTCCACATCCCACATTGACCACGACCGGATGCGAATGTGCTTTAATAAATCGGCGCACAGCGCAGTCAAAATACCATCCACGCACCACGCATCCCACTTCGCTCAACTTTGCCCCGTCGAACTGGGAATAATCGTATTCCAAACTATCCGCCAGCCATTCCGCAGCCTTGTCATATAGAATGGGATTATTCCGGCGACTTTCTTTGGCTCTCATGTATAGCGGAATAAGCAATGTTTCCGCTACAATACTCTTAAACTCGTATTTCTGTCTCATATTTTTGGAGTGTTTAATAGTGAACGATATTCAGAATTGTTCATAAAAAAAGGAGGAAACCTCCGTGAAGATTTCCTCCTTACCAACCGTTCTGATGCGGTTGAATGTTCGTATGTACGTTGTCTGTATCTCATATCTTGATAATAGCCCTCCAACCTTGGATTTCAAACAGGATATAATCGTGCAAAATAGCCTCCATCTCTTGCCGGGGTACGGAATGCATCAATAGCTCCTCGAACATCGTGAACATCCATACCGTATGCAAATGAATGATAAAATCAGACACAGCCGTATTGATTTCGGGATGTTTCCGCTGCATGGACGCGAACCACGCCTTAACCAATTCCGTGGAACGGTCGGTATAATTCTCACGGAAGCGTTCCAATGAAGAACCTTGCGCACGGAACAACAGTATTTCCATTAGCGAACGGTGTTTGTCTATAAGCGAAACATATTCATCAATGCAGGATTTCAGGTATTTTTCCGACCGCATCATCATAATATCTTCGCCCCGTATGCCGTGGTGTTCTTGCAGCATGGCTTCCAAAGCGCACAAAACAGGACGGACCACTTCATGGAATAATTCATCTTTGCTTGTGAAGTAGTTATAGATATTCCCGACACCAACACTTGACAACTCCGCTATTTCGCGCATGGAAGTCTTGGAATAGCCTTCCCTCTCGAATTGTTGTCTGGCAACCGTCAATATCCGACCTCGTATGTCCTCTTTCAGCACTTGCATTTATAGTGAACAATGTCTGTTTTTAATTTTTTGCAAAGGTACAAGGCTTGAAATTGTCGGGCAATACCTAATTATTGGGATTTAATAATACTCGGATAACAAGATATCTATAAGCTATGTAATGGTGCAAATTATTAATATGATTTCGTTTTAGACGGGAACTTTGCGGTATCAAATTACAATGAATATTGAATGTATAATCTGATAATCAGAAAAATATAGAATGTTATTCGGTTCAAGTGTGGAGCCGTTCGTTTATCCGGATGGAGGCTCTGGTAAGCCTTGAGTCAAATAAACAATACCCCACACTTGTACTGTATGGGGCGAGAATACGACACATACCAATACAAGAAATGAGTGTTACTGCTTTCCTTGACTCGTTGAAATTTACCAGATTTCCATCCAAGGATAAAAGCGAAACACTTTCATCAAAAATATGTATGCCGACAAACCGGCCAAGTAAAGATATGAAAAAGTTTACTTTCCCCCAATAAAATCAGACGGGCTGTTTTCATTTAGAAATGCCAGCTTGACTAATTGGCGCTATTTCGCAGAAACGCCCGAGGCCGGCGAACCGGCCCCGGGACGTTCCGAAACGGGGAAATAGGATGTTACACGCGCGGTGTCAGCGTCCGACGGTCTGCACCAGCGCCAGGAAACAGCGGTCGGCATCCAGCCCGAGGGCCGCGAGCAGCTCCGCCTCGGGAGCGCTGCCCCGCGTGATCGACCGCAGACCGTGGCCGGCCGTATAGAGGTTCACGTTCTCGGCATAACCCGCAGCATCCTGTCCGCAGAGGTAGCGGACCTTGTCGGCGGGAATCCCGCGCCCCTCATAAGCCGAAAGATCGGCGACATAGGCCAGGTTCAGCGGCGCCGAGAAGACGAACTCCTGGGCTCCCGAGAGCTTGCGCAGGTCGCCCTCCGCCACACGCGTCAGGGCATGCGCCTTTGCGTCGTAAAGGTAAGCCCCTTCGGCAAAGACGGCATAGACCCGGACGGGATAGAGCGCCAGCGCCGACGGAGCCGTCAGGCGTCCTTCCGACGGACGGTTCTCGCCCGCGGCGGCCCACAGTACGCCCGAAAGCTCCTCGAGCGACAGTGTGCCGGGGTTGTATTCCCGCCACGAGCGGCGGTTTTGCAGGGATTCATTAATTGTCAAGCCGCCCTGCTCTGCTACGGGAAGCATCGCCATACGCTCACCCTTGGACACTTTGGTGCCGGGCCCGGTCGTCTCCGCATTCTCTTTTTCTTCTTGCCCATTGCCTCCGCAGGCGGCAAACAGCAGCGCCGTGCAGGCTAAAAATTTCAGATTCATACGATTTCAGCATTTAACGGTTTCTACAAAGATAGGATTTTTTTACGAATTCCGTGTTCCGCGGCACGATCCGGTGCATGCAAAACCGATTTTTTCGTATTTTTGCTTCACGCAAATCCGACCGACCGTCATGACTCCCGACTGCATCCGCACCTACTGTTTCTCCCCCACGGGAACCTCCCGGAAAACCGCCGAATCCATAACCCGCGGCCTGGCCTGCCCGGAAAGTACGATGCCCGAAATCCCGATCCGCATCCACGACCTGACCCATACCGCAGCGCCGGCAGAAATGTTGTCGGATCGGGAGGTCGCCCTCTTCGCCGTCTCGGTATACGGCGGATACGTCCCGCCGCCACCTCTGACATGCCTCGCCTGAATCCGCGGAGACCGGACTCAGGCCGACATCGTCGACATCTCTGGCAACCGTGCTTTCTACTCGGTCGCGT
>ERZ1664511.10-NODE-10-length-57022-cov-10.992996_pt1 | contig 57022 bp, 49 predicted proteins | sample MGYA00575336_ERZ1664511 | MGnify/ENA primary metagenome ERZ1664511 (study PRJEB40874, sample SAMEA4040739) | Gallus gallus | biome: gut; material: content | place: India | collected 2016-01-01 | study: EMG produced TPA metagenomics assembly of PRJEB14491 data set...
CATTAGTGTCCCGTTAAAATGGGATGAGTTAAACAATTAATCAAAAAGCCCCGAAATCAGGGGATCATTTAGATCTTTGACATCATTGAAATTAGTCTTGTCGAACAGGTCACGCAAGTGGGTTTTGTCAGTCAATGATATGCTGAGAATTTGTAAAACTTCATAGGTTGAACGTTTCAACTTCATATCATGTTGGACAATAGCCACAAGACAGTACGTGATAATAGCCACACTGATTTGTATGCGAACAGCGTTCTCTGTTGTGCCCCAGAATTTCTTTATCTTGAGATGCTGCTTGAGCCATTTGAAGAACAGCTCGATTAACCATCTTTTCTTATAAAGATCGGCGACATCCAGTGCAGAAAGTTGTTTTGCATTCGTCAAAAAAGTGAACTCACGGTCATCCTCTTCGTCGTAATATCGGACGAGTCTGAATGACTCAGGATATTTTTTCTCGGAGAGATATCCGGTCAGTTTCACTTCCGCATCTGTCATTATGTTCTTTGGCATTCTTCGCTTCCATCTGACTGTCTTATACTTTAAGTTCGTCTTGGCTCTGACAACAAAGAAAGAGTCTGTAAGATGTATCCTATAGAGTTCTTTAAAGGAGTCATAAGCCCTGTCGAATATATAATAAGCATTTGGTTCATAATGGATTGAAGACATTGCTGTGGAATCATGCTTTGATGCAGTAGTTACAGTATAGAAGGCAGGAACTTGTGCTTCAATGTCGTATAAGATATGAGCTTTCACCCCTCCTTTCTTGCTTCGGAACTTTGCCCATGGGAATGTTGCAAGACACAACGGAATCGTTGTTGAATCAAACGCATATTTCTTTCCGGAAATGTCAAGGATGTTGGTCGTCCGCTTCTCGCAGGCTTCCTTCATCATATAGAATGCAAAGTCTTCGAAGATTCTGTAATCACGGTTCTGGTTCGCTGTCGCAAGAGTTGTCTTGGCTATCGGTTCACGACCTAAACCAAGATGATATTGCTTGGCCCTATGCGCCTCGAAAGCAACGATTAAGTCTCGCAGACTCTCACGGTTACTCAGTTGTCCAAACATCATCGCGAGCATCTGATTCCAGCAAGTGAAATGTTTCACATATCTGTTGCCATCATACTTGCGAACATAGTTGTTGAACTGAGTCCTGTTCAGAAAAGCGGTTAATTGAGAGAATACGTATTTGTCTTGGAACATAGCAGCCATTTGTATTAGACTGCAAAGTTGCAAAATCAAGTCCGTTTCATATTAAAAAACCATGTAATTGACTATATTTCAATAATTTCAAAGAACTATTTATCCACTTTTACGGGACAGTAATGTTGTACCATATTCTTAATGTATTAAATGTTTTGACTAACTGTTACTTGCGCAGCTTGAATCATTTGACCTTTAAAATTAATCTGAGGTTTAATGATCGCTGTTATTATTTGAGTTCCATTTTCAAGATTCTCATCTTCAGTAAAGTTTGCTATTACCCTCATGCCTTCGTGATACGGCTTTCCCAACATGTCAACTAATTCATAACCGTTGGCAAGCAGATTGTCTTTCATCTGATTGATCGCCTTTGATAATTGTTTGTGGCCTCTTACATCCTTGTCCATTTTATAAAGCGTCATTTCCATGAAAGTGATTCTGTCAGCCAAGGCTTTTATTAGTTGCACCTCTGCATCTGAAGATTCATTGCTCCCTGATGCCTTGCCAACCGTGGATGCTATTTTCTGCAATTCGCCAATCTCAATAGCCAATTGTCCTACAATCTTCCCATTCAACTCTTCTGCGGCTTTTTTCAGGGATTCTATCTTGTTATCTCCTTTGCGATGGAGGAAAATACATATGATAATTGAACCAACAAATGCGAGACACAACACAACAATGCCCCATATTGTTTTGCTCTGGAGATTATTTGCTAATCCTATTGTTTGTTCAGCTTGGTTCTTTACTTGAACTCGGGTATTTCCAATTGATGCATTCAAGCTGTCGTTAACACCAGTCAATCTAGTGTCAACTTGTTGGATATCTTCTTTTATGCCATCAATCGTTTCTGCCTGTTTTAGAATATCCTTTTGCAATTTAGATTGTTCGACCTGTAATTCCGTAATAGCCCCTTTCAATGCGACCAATTGAATGCTGTCTGCCTGTTGCTGCAAAACGACACGCTGTTTTAACTCAACAAGAGCAAGACTATCTGTGTTGGCAAAAACAACAGTGGAGACCATGAGAGCCAAAGAACTTAATAAACTAATTTTTTTCATTATTGTATATCTTTATAAATTTATCCAGGAGACTTCGTATTATTTTATTGATTCTCTTTTTGTCCTTCATATGCTCAACCCATGTGGGGGAGTATCGATAATAAAAACGTATAAATGCTCGCCCCAATCGGTGCTTTTGTAAAATTTGATCTCGGAAATCTCGCAATACGAGAACTTGAGGATGATCGTAGTCTCCATAAACCATTGTTGCGATATAACAACCACTACTGCTTGACGAAGAGGATGCCTGGCTGCTATAATTCTCTAATTGTCGTTTAAGACTATTGATTTTATTAACAGCAGCTGAAATTTGATCCCTCATTTCAGACAACGTTTGTTTGTTGGTTGCAAGACGAGCGCGTTCTGCAGAAGACATATCGAGTGTTCCTATTGTCAACATAACAGACATTGCTCGATCCACCGAATCCTTTAATGATTCCAAAGCGGAGATATTTTGGCTAGCTGAATTTTGCTCTCTGTTTATAACAGACACTAACATTCCCAATGCGTTGTTGGCAACAGCGGTTGATATTTGAAGATATAATTCGTTATCCTTGCCAAGATTATTGGCTATGACTTGGAGATGAGGGCGGCAGTTGGATACCAATTCGCTGGCGGCACTGATAGTCGCATATTTATCTTTAAATCTTCTTAACTCATTTGCAACATACTCTACATCTGCACCTATTTTTTCCTGCTCTTTTCTCTTATTCAGTATGTCAACATTTTTTTTGCATCGGTCTTTAACTAATTTTGATACTGCAATGTTTAAGGCATATTCTTGCAACTCCAGGGCTTTGTCGACATCATCGGAGTCATTGGAGTTGTTGAAATAATTAATTCCACATTGTAGAATCTGCTCTGCTAATTCATCCGCGATAACTTGATATTGAAGATTTGCTGACATCAAGCGCTTTAGCGCAGCAAATGGAATGCGCGTTTTGCTAATTAGATTTTTACCAGCCGCATATGAAGCTATTGCATCTTGGCTATTCACTTTCTTTGCAACAGCAATCTCGCTCCTGATTTTTTGCATATACTCCGATAGCACCTTATCCTTAATATAGATTGTGTCGCCTGCACATGCTTGAACTGCGTCTAATATTGCTTTAGGTTTCCAATTGGTCAATAAAACATCCATGTACATTTTCCACAAGTCAGATGCGGATATTGGCATAGTATTACCACCGATTGCCATAATGAAAGCATTAACAGCGTCGCTGTCTTTCACGAAAAATGACACGCACCCAATAGCAGCTCCTAGGTTGTTGTTGATTAAGTGCAACACTGACAAATTTATTAACGCTGAATATGTTGCTTTTTTACCAAACAATTCCATAGCCTTATTGACATCTCCATTTTGGAGATAATCCAAAGCCATTTTATCTATTGGAGTTGCATTAATAAACCAGAATAATGCATATTTTGCTTTATTAATCGGCAGCGTTAACTCATGTTCTGCATTAAGAATACTATCACCAGTTCGAGAGATTGCTCCTAATAACTGCTGAAGGTCAGATGGAAATGTAATAACTTTTCCCACCTTTGAATATGCCGCCAGTTTAGTTTTATTGGCCGTAATCTCTTTTAAGGATGCATTAGAATACACGCCCAAGGTTCGGAATGGATTTGCCTCAATCAATTTTAACATATGCTTGTATTCAAATCATTGAAAGTTCTAGGAAAACAATCTATTAATTAGATTATTTGATTCATTACAATTACAATGGAATATGCCTTGCCGATGATGTATTTGTATGTTTGAGTCTCATCATGTATCATTTGAAGTTTGCTAATTTCGGCCTTGTTTCTTACAAAGTTAGTAAAATAAACCAAATCTTGTAAGTTTTGATTAATGCGTATTGTATTCGTAAAGCGATGCTATAAGTTTAATATATATTATATTATAATTATCTCTATATGCTGCATTGCGCCCGAAGAGTCGACCACGGTAATCGTGTGAACTCCGCGTGTCGGTGCGATTGTCATTTGGTGGATATCACGGGTTGAACCGAGATAGGTGTTGTCCAGATGCCAGAAAAGCTCCGTCGCTGGATTCGTGTGAGCGACCCGGGCGACAAACGAACCCGGCGAGCCGTCCAGTTGGCGCGGCAGCGAGATGACGCTACCATCGGCCGGATAGATGAAGTGCATCGTGGCGGTCGGATCTGTCCCGGGACCTTGTTTCAAGGGGGGCAACGCCCTATATTCGGGATGGAGCGGTTTGTAGAAATGTTCGATCATCGGCGGCAGAACGAACCGGCCCTCCAGGCGGACGGGCTCGCTGCGATCCGCGACCTGCCGCCCGCCGTCCAGTGGGAGGGGCACTTCGCGACAATAGGGGCAGGGTCGGCACGCGACAGCCCCCTTGGGCAACAATGCTGTTTGCGTCTCCGGGCAAAAGCGACCGGCCGGATACCCGGAGTGGCTGCATACCGATCGGATCATACCCTCTTCATCTCCGGGCTCCTCAAACCATCCGCATTCCGGCAACAGCCCGAACAGTTCGAACAGAACGGGTCCCGCGATGCGGGCTCCGGTCAGGTCGGCGACGCCGCTTCCGTTGGCATTTCCGGCCCATACTCCGATAACATACTTGGGAGTTAGCCCGATGGCCCACGCATCACGCGATCCGTAACTGGTCCCTGTTTTCCAGGCGATGTTCTGGGCGGAACTGGCCCGTCGCCAATCCATTTCGTCGGGACGAACCACTTCGCGCATCGCCTCGAACGTACGATACAGGGCGATCCGATCGTGCAGCGGAAAGCCCGGATAACGGGTCGAATCCCGATAGCATGCCGCCATTCTGGCGTAGCATGCTGCAATATCCGCCAATGTAACCTCGGCTCCGCCCAGAATCAGGGAAAGGCCATATTCATCTGCGGGGCGTGACAAGGTTTTCAATCCGGCCTGCCGGAGCGTCTCGACAAAGCGCAGGATGCCGTACTCTTTCAACAGATATACGTTGGGAATGTTGAGCGAAAGGGCTAACGCCTGATCGGCTTCGATGGCCCCGGCATAGGAGCCGTCGAAGTTCTTGGGGGCAAACCCTCCGAAATCCATCGGGACATCGGGCAGGAGCGAGTTCGGGAGAATCGTTCCTTGTTCGAGAGCTGCCGCGTAGAGCAGCGGTTTGAGAATGCTGCCCGACGAACGTGGCGAACGGGCGATATCGACCCATTTCCCATCGCGGTCGAACGACAGATCGCTGTTGCCGCAATAGGCTGCCGGCTCACCGCTCTCCACCTCGACGATGATCGCTGCCAGATCCCGGATTCCCTTTTGTCGCAGTTCCCGGTTCCAACGCACGAGCACCTCCTCCATACGGTGTTGAAGACCCCGATCAATGTGAGTCACGGTGCGTTGTCCGTGTGCCTTCCGGTCGTACCACTCCACCAGATGCGGAGCATATTGGGGCATCGGATAAGGTTCGCCGATCAGCGGCTCTTCCAAGGCCAGCGCATAGTCCTCCTCGTCGATCTCGCCTTTGGCATGCAGACGGGCCAGCAGCCGGTTGCGTTTGGCCAGCAGCTGATCGCGGTTCCTGGCCAGATGGATACTGGAAGGCGCATTTTGCAGTACGGCGAGTGTGGCGGCTTCGGCCCATGACAATTCGGTCCGGTCACTTCCCAGATACCGCCACCTGGCGGCATCGATGCCGACGACGTTGCCTCCGAACGGGGCGTGGGCGGCATACAGACGCAGGATTTCCTCTTTCGAGCAGCGCAGCTCCAGCCGTGTGGCCATACATGTTTCGACCAGTTTCTGCCACAACGTCCGCGGTTTTTGCCGCGAGAGGCGGATGACCTGCATGGTCAGCGTGCTGCCTCCGCTTACGATGCGACCGTTGCGGATGTTCTGGATCGCAGCACGCACCAACGCCCGCGGACTGACGCCGCAATGGTCGAAAAAGGTGCGGTCTTCGAACTCGACAAGCGCCTTTACGAACTTCTCGGGGAAGGTGTCGCATGGCGGGAAGCGCCATTGCCCGTCATCGGCGACCCTTGCTCCGAGCAACGCACCGTTTCGGTCGGTCACAACCGTCGAATAGGTGGTTCCCTCGAAGAGGTCGCGCGGCAGACAAAAGAGCCACAGCAGCAGAAGTACTCCTGCCGCTGCAGCTGCTGCATATTTCAGTTTGCGCCTCATTTTACCACTTTGACACGACGATTCGACAGCACGGCCCGGCAGGATGTGTCGTACATATCCTCACATACGGTTGCCGGCAGGACAAACTCTCCGCACCAGGCAGCACGCAACCGGACAACAAACTCCCGAGTTTCACCCGCCTTCAACCCGAAGTACCAGCAGATCCGGTCGTCGCGAATGTCCAGGTGTTTGAGATCCCCGGCGGCGGCTTCATTCATCAGCCGCTCGTTCCAGATCTCCCAGCCCGACGGCACGGCCAGGGTCAGAGCCATTGACTCGGAGTCGTTCCCGCGCTTCCGGACCTCGATGCGGGCCAGAAACTCCTGCCCCTGCTGCAGCTTCGCAACCTCGATCCCCTGCCCCTGCAGGTCCGTATAACGGACGCTGATCTCAACGCCGTCAGCCCTGGCCGGAATAATCTCGTCAACGGCCGGTCGCCGCGAAGCTGTTAGCGACACACAGACGGCCTCGCGGCCGCGGTTTTCGAGGGTGACACTTCCAGCTGCGGCCGGCAGCTTCACCTCTTCGATGCCTTGCATGTTGCGGAGAGTCTGCGCCTTTCCGCCGGACGTACGGATGACGACCTCCTTGCTGCCGGGAGTCATCAGGTCGGCCAGTCGGCTCATCGCCACACTCGTAAAAGCGATCTCCTGGGTCGAACAACTCGTTGGTGCGAACTTGTCCGCCAGATCCCGGGCAGCAGATGCCGCCCGATTGCCCTCTCCGAGCAGCGCCCAGGTCTCGACCTCCATGGCCAGATCGCGCAGCGGACTGTAAAAGGTCTCATAGTTGCCGGGGATCCGGGGGGCCTCGTCGGCTTTTTCGAGCAGTTTCGCCGCGACGTCGCCCCGGCCCGAAACTGCATAGGCGGCCGCCAGACGCATCAGCGCCTGCCGCGACAGATTCCGGGATTCCCGCAGCCTGTTCATGGCGGCGGAAGGCATGTCTCCGGCCAATGCCAGCGTGTAAAGCCGATAGGCTTGTATCAGATCGGCCGCACAGACCGTCGTGTGCCGGTAATCGCGCGCCGCAGTTGTCTGATAGGCGGCCCAGCGATCGATAGCCTTCCGGTCGATGGCAAACCCCTGCCGGCGGGCTTCGACCATCACCTCCCCGGCCATGGAGGTAACCCACGGGTGGGCTTCGGAGTATCCCGGCCAATAGGCGAATCCACCGTTGGGAAGCTGGCGGAACAGGATGTTTTTCAAGATGTCGGGTAACGCCTCTTCGGCCTGACGTTGCTCGCTCTCGTGCAGGAACCGCCGGGCATAAAGCAGATACATGGCCCTCGCCGAGAGCTGTTCGGTGCAGAAGTGCCCGTAATCGGCCACAAAGGAGAAGACGCCGCTGAACGGGATGGACGGTATCGTTGCGATCTCCATGCGGACGCTCCCATCCTCCAGCCCCCGCCATGAGAACCGGTCGCTCGCTCCGCCCCGTACGCTTCGGCTTTCTACCGTTGTAACCAGCGGCTGCGGATTCCGCACCTCGATGGCGAGAGTTTCGTTTACCGAATGCCCGCCGCCCCGTGCCGAGATGCGGATTTTCGCCTGCCCGCTTTTTTGCCTGTCGCACAACAGCTCGAAATCGACCATCTTTTCTCCGGCGGAGGCGAAGTGTAGCGTTCGGGAACGGCCTTCGGCAACGAAAACGGGGCCTTCGGTTTCAATGTTTACCTGAATGTCACCCAGCGCCTCGTCCGAAGCAAAGAGATTCACCGGCAGCCGAACCCGGTCGCCGCACGCAAGCACCCGGGGCAGCGTTGGCAGCAGCATCAGCGGTGAGCGGACCGTCACCGTCTTGTCGGCACTCCCATAACTGCCGGCATGGGCCGCCACCACCATCACGCGGACCGATCCGACGTACATCGGCAGCGTGATCCGGTGGGTTTTCGTTCCGCCGTTCAGGGTGAACGGTCCGAGAAACTTCACCACCGGGTTGAATCGTTTCTCCTTGCCGGCGGCCTCGCGGATGGCCTCGTCCCCGCCGACACTCAATATCGAGGTGAACTTTCCGGCGTATGCACCGATGACATCGTCGTACATGTCCCAGGTGCGGACGCCCAGTGCCTCGCGGCGATTCATGGCCTGCCACGGCTGCGGGGTCCTGAATGCCGTGATGTCCAGCAACCCCTCGTCCACGATGGCCAGCGTATAGCTCATCGGCTTGTTGTCGCGTTCGTAGATCCGGATCGCAAATTCCCGCTGGGGAAGGATCTCATCAGCGACCTCGATCTGCGGGTGAAGAATCGTGCGACGGTCAATGACCTCGGCACCCTCCACGCCGTACATCCGGATCGGCAGGTCGTTTACGGTCTGGGCGTGCGGCTGCAGCAAGGTGGCGTGCACATAGAAATTGGGCGCCATATCCCGGGTTATCCGCAGCCTGTGGGCCGTCTCCTCCTTGTCCGACAGACGCACCCAGCGGCGCGACAGCACGCGTGACCCGTTTTCCACCGAGAGAAGCACCCTCCCACCCGACGATCGGGGCAGATAGACCGTTGCCAGGTCGCCGACTTCGTAGTTTCGCTTGTCCAGGGCGAACGAGAGCATGGTTGCGGCCGTTGGATCGCTCTTGCCCGAGTGCCCGCGCCAGTCGGGCCAGTCGATGTAGATTTCACCGCCCGAGGCGTGCCCGCTCCCGGCATCGCGGACAAAAACGAGGTATTTGCCCCACGCGGGATAGTCGATCCGAAAGGTAATTTCGGCTTTGCCTGCCGAGGTTTTCAACCGCCCCGAAGCCACCGGCCGGGCGGATTCGCTCTGGACATAACGGCTTAACTCCGCGGCCGACCCCTCCTGCCACCAGCTCCAGTCGAGGCGATAGATCTTGTATTCCAGCTCGCGCGAATCGAGGGGCTTCCCATCGGGATCGACCGCGATAACCGGGAAATGCAGGTCGCAATCGGTTTCAAACTCCCGATCGCCCAGCCGGATCCCCACGTAGGCTTCGTATGGTGAATAGCGGACCGAACGGGAGGTGATGCTCTCATCGCCTCCGGCCTCCGCCACGCGGGCGATCAGATTGGCCTGCAGCACTCCGGGAGTCTGCTGGGTCGCCGGAATGCGGATCTGCTTCGTGATTTGCCCCAGGGAGTCCAGCCTGCCGGAGAGCAGGTCGTGTCTGGAAAACGAAAACGCGTAGAGCGGATTGGCAAACCGGTAGTCGTCGTAACGTTCGAACGGGTGCGGATCCGTGAAGAGCGACATCCCGACGCTTGCCTGCAACCCGGCTGCGACGGGGCCGGTCAGCCAACGGGCGTCGAGACCGATCTCTGCATCCGATGCGCCGCGCAGTATCTCCGGAGAAGATATATGGATCTTCAGCCGGTTGGGCTTTATGGTCTCTATGCGGACGGTGTGGTGGAACGTCTGCCCGCCCACCTTGAACCGGGCATCCCATTGTCCGGTCGGTGCATCCTCGGCCGTCTTTGTCCGGAAGACATAGATGCCGTCGACACTGCGGGTGAGCGTCTGCCGGTCGTAGAGCTGTTCGCCCGGGGTATGGAGCTCCATCGTCACGGGATGGTTGGCCGGAAGGGCCTGCTGATTGTCCTCGACGATCAGTGTGAGGTATATCTCGTCCCCCGGCCGCCAGACTCCGCGTTCGCCATAGATAAAGCCTTTGATCCCTTGCGGGGTCTTTTTGCCGCCGACATCAAACCGGCTTGTCGAGAGCTCTGACGCGCCGTTGATCTTCAGAAACGTGGTGGATACACCGTCGGATGCCGTAATGACGAAGGGATTCCCGTCCGTACGGAAGTCGGCAAAACCCTGCTCGTCGGTGCAGGCCGAGCCGATCTCCCGCAACTGGAAATTATAGGCCGTTACGCGAATCCCGGCAAGCGGCGAGGCGGTCATGATGTCCGAGACCGTACACCACAGGCGGTCGGAGTCCGCCCGTTTGACAATCAGCCCCAGATTGGAGGCGGTCAGATTGTATTCAGGCATGTGCGCCGTCGACATGTAGTAGCTCTCTTTCGTCGGGTCATCGCTCTCCCGCCATTCGTATTTACCCCAGTCATAATCCGGGGCCCGGCGTCCGATATAGGCGCAGGGTTTGTCCCAGGTCTCCTCGTCCGATAGGGTCAGACCGTTCTGTACTTCGAACGGGGCTGCCTGGACTCGGTCGTAAAGCGAATAGGCCTGGCGAAACGAGAGCCGGATGTTGTAGATTGCGCCCCGTTCCTGCCGGAAAAGGTGATTCAGATCGACCGAGAAGTTCTGCCATTGGTGAAGGTCCAGCGACGGGTCTTTGTCCAGCCGGACGGTCTGCCTGTAGATCAGCCGTCCGACCCGGCGCAGCTCGTAGGTTTCCTCCATTTCGCTCTCCTGCAGAAAGGTCAGCACGTTGTCGGCATAGATCTTGACCACCTCGACATCCACCGCGGCCAGATTGACGGCTCGGAACGGCAGCGAAAGATTTCGGCTATCGGGAAGAATCGTACCGCTGATGGGAATCTCGACGGCCGGAGGGAGCACCTCCTGCTCCAGGTGTTGCACGACCTCGGTCTGCAATCTCCGGCCCTCCTCGGAGCGGATCAGTTCGGAGAGCCGCAGCACCAGATCCGTCAGTCCGTTATTCGGATAAAAGATGCGGACCCGGTTTCCGCTGCGCTCGATGCGAAGGGATTCGATCCCGTCGATCGTAACAAGCCCGTCCAACTCCTGCAAGGCGTCGAGCGGGTCGCTGAACTCCAACTCCAGACAGGGCTGTACGGTCTGGTGTCGTTCGACCCCCAGCAGTTTGAACTCGGCTTGACCGGGAATCACAACTTTCGTCGCGATTTTGTTACACCCCTCTGTTGCGCCGTCGTATTCGATCTCCAGCTCGGAATCCTTCTCCTGCCGTCGGACTTCCGAGATGCGGAAGGTGTATTGCCGGGCATCGGCTGTCGGCTGGATCTGTGAAACAGCCCGCTGTCCCCGGCAGTTCAGCCGTGAGTTGTCGGGCGAAAGACGGCCGGGCTGGAAACTGAATTTCAGAATACCCTCGATCTGAACCATTCCTCCGTTTGTCGGATCAATCCGGACCCGAACCTCCTTGAATTTGACCTCGCGGCGAGCCACCCGGAATTCGAATGCAAACTCCTTCAGCGTGTCGATACCCGTCAGCGCCGCCATGTCCAGATGACAGCGATAGCTCTCTTCCGGCTTCAAGGCGCCGGGACGGGGGCTGAATTCGAGATACCGACCGCCCTGTGCATACACGGCCTCGCCCTGAATCGAGGGGGAGAAGCGGAATGCCTTTTCCAGCGGACGCAGGGTGTCCAGCCGGGCCAGCAGGGAGTCGGTCGCTTCGATCCGGATCCTTGATGCCATGTCGATCTGTTCAGGAGTGTAGGCGGCAATCCAGCGGGTGGCCTCCTGTGTAGTCATCGGTTCGGAGGCGCAGGCAGCCAATCCTGATGCCGCTATTGTCACAGCGAGCAGTCGTAGTAGCGTTTTTCTCATCTTTTGTATGTGTTTTTGATGGTTTGTCCTTGTTGCTGCACATACAAAATTGACAAAAAGAAATCGTACAGTCCGGACATTTGCCCCGAACTGTACGAAACCGATATATTGGTGTACGAAGTGTGCCGATGTGAGTGATTTGGCCTTGCCTGCCTATGCCCTATTCCCTTCTCCAGACGATGTAGCTCGTATTTTTGGGCATGCGTCGGCGGCCGGTATAATAGTTGTTATCGCCAAACTCATGACGGATGCCCTCCTGGTCGATGGCCCAACCGTAGGCGGACGAACCGACCAGATAGACGGCATGATCGACTCCCAGATCGACCAATGCCTGTGCAAAGTCATGTAACGATTCGGGAGTCCCAGTCTCTACCATGAAGATCTCACCCATACGGTCGCAAATCCCCCGGCGGATGGCTTTTCCTTTGAGTGCGTTTTCAACGAGTTGTCTGTTGTCGACCAGCGGATACTGACGGAAAAAATAACCCTCCTTCTCCGTCGCCTCTTCAAACAAGGGGGAGTTTTCTGCAACCCCCACGGTTACCACTCCATCAATGGATGCACAAAATCCTTTTTTGGACAAGCCCCACGCACGGGGGGTTCCCTTCAGTACAAAAGCTCCGACGATGCCTCCGTTGTCTGCGCGTACATCGGCGGCCTGGGCCGTATATATTACCGACGTATCCTGTTGATTCATCCGCCCGATATGCAGGGACATTTCTGCATTGTGGGGAATATAGATTCGCAGGGGGATGTCATTGATGAGCGTGTCCCTGATTTCGGTGAATCCTTTTGCGAGGGAATCCACCCGGGAACCGAGCCATTCTCTTCCGATCGGTTCGGGTGTCGCCTCCGGTTCGAAATAGGACGGTTCGGGTTCTGTCTCCGATGCCTTTTCGCGATTCATTATTACAAACAGGATTCCTCCGCCAATCAGTAACAATACACATATAGCCAAAATGATCACCCGGGGATGTCGGAAAGGAGACTTTTTTCTGTCGTCCTCACCGATAATGCGGATCTGATCGTCCTTGATATCCTTGTATTCTTTCATACTTACCTGGCCTCCTTCTCCAAAAGTTCCTTCAGCTGTTTCAGAGCCTCCTTGGATGCCGTCACCGTGTGGTTGAATGTGTTTACGTCCGAGAGGATCAGCTTTTGCTTCGGGATATTGATGTAGTAAATGTATGACCGATTGATGATCAGACTTTTCCCTATGCGGATGAAGACGGCACCTTCGCTGCCGAGTTGGGAACTGATCAACTTTTCGATTTGCCCCAATTGGTAGGATACCATGCGGACCTCGCCGTCGGTCTGTACGATGGTTGAATAGTTTCCGTCCGATGCAAAATAGACAACGTGATCCGGTGCGATTCTCACCAGATCTATCGAAGTCGATATGACCAATTGTTGCTTCATCTCCTTGTTTTGCAGGACAAAAATACGTCTATTATTTTAGAAAAGGAAGATCGGTGCTCCGGAATGTATGTAACAGCGTTCAGAATGTACCAAATTCTTGTGTCGTTGCCCTCTTTATTGACAGTGCGTTGCAATTTCCGCCGATTCTGGAGAGCGCTGATTGTTCAGTTTTGCCTTTTATTTCGCCCTTCCCGTTTGGTAGCGACAAGCCAAAGCCGCCGGAGGGACTTTGCGCAAGGTTTGCCTGAGGCAACTCGTCCTGACCTTGCGTTGTCCGTCCGGCGACTTATCTTTGCGGCAGAAAGGGAAGGGCTACTTGTTTTTTAACTTCGCAGCATCACGCTTGAGTTGCTCAGCCTCCTGGGCTTTCAGCCGCGCCTGCTCGTCGAGAGCTGCCCTTCTGCGTACCAGCCGTTCGTATTCCTCGACATCCCTTCGCATCGAGTCGATACGCCGCTGATTCCGCTCAGTCTCGAACAGTTCCTCCAATTCCGACAGTCTTTTCGGCGACGCCTCACCCTTCATCAGCACATAGCGATACTTCAGGTCGTTGTCATACCGGCCGCGGTCGGGCCGCCAGTCTAAATAGAGTCCGACAGACAGCACCGCAATCACGATAAACATCGACATGAAGAGCCAGAAGTTACGGGTTGCGTCCAGTGAGAACGAGAAGCGGTGCTGAATCATCCGCGGCGGCAGCTCCTCGGGAATCTCTATCCCGGCCACTTTCTCATCGATCTCCGAAATCTGCGTTCCGAGATCTTCGCAAATCTGCTCCTGCCGCTCAAAGATTGCTTGAAGCAGTTGTTTGATTGCATCCGTATCAACGGGCTCTGCCGACTGTGATCGAACCTCGGCCAACTCCGAGCGGAGCGTCTTGATAAGGGTCTCCTTCAACTCCTCGTACATCTCGAAGGAGAGCTCCAGGGTGTTCTCTTTCATCTTTCTCGTATTTTAGGTTTGTTATCCGATTTTGCGGGAGCGTGCTTCCATGCGGCGCTTGCGCTCCATGAGGGCTACGGCCATCGCTTCGGCCGCCTTGTTGATCAGTGCCGTGATGCGGGCTATATGCTCCTCGGGGCTCTCACCCTCACGCCGTTGCATCATCTCGGGTGAAAGAGCAAATGGCGAATCGAGCGGCGGCAGCGGAATCGACCCGGCACCGCCGAGCGACACTGATCCTGAGCCGCGGCTTCCGCCGCCTCCTCCACCTCCTCTCGCTGCGGAGAAGGGACGCCCGCCTCCGAACAGACCAGCAAAAGCGGTCCGGAAGCTCCCGGCTGCCGCCTTGAGTCCCGACATCAGGGCCGGTTGCCGCTGTTGCACCTGCCCGAAGTGGCGATCCAGCTTCGAGAAACTGAAGGCCCGGTCGACCTTCGAGCCGGAGAACTCCAGCCTGTTTTTCGAGAACAGAACGCCCTGCTTTTGGTTGGTAGAACCGCAAAACTTATAGCGGACATTGATACCCTGTTCCTTTAATCTCCCTTCCAGTTCGTTCCAGTTCCTGCATTTTGGCAGGCACTCCTTGATCGCATCGTAGATCTCGTACCGGGTCCGGTCGGGCTCACGAAGCCGTTCCCTTCGAACGGCCTCCTTGCCCGGAGCCAGATGCAGCCCGAAGCGTTCGGTCAGCTCGCGACAGACCTTCGCATTGCGGAGCTTGATGTTGCGGTCGGAGATGGTCTGCCCGTGATCACCTACGCGATTGTAGACCAGATGACAATGGGGATGGGGTTGGTCGAGGTGCCGCACCAACAGGTATTGCGTATCGGTGATGCCCATCTTCTGCATGTACTCCCGGGCAATCTGTGTCATCCGCTCATCGGTGAGCTTCGGGGCATCCTCCGGCGAAAACGACAGGGAGATATGTCCGACGTTCTGCTGCAGGCGGGGATTGAGACGCGCCTGATCTTCGAAATCCTCGACCATTTCCCGTGCGCCGGGCGGCTCAACGCCCCGTGCCTCCAGCACGCGCGACTGCTCCTTCATTACATAGCCGACCGTGCCGCCGAACGATCCTCCCGAAATGACCTTACCGATCACGGCGCAGGGCTTCGATCATCCGCACCAGCTCGGCTTGAAGCGCCGCCTGGCGCGCGGCGACGGCGGCGAATCCCTGGGCATGGGCCAGCCGGGTCAGCTGGTTCAGATTGCGGGCAGGGCCCTTGAGCTGGGCAAGCCATTCGAGGTGTTCACTCCGCAGCCGCTCGCGGACCGAACCGTTGAGAATCAGTTGCCGCAGCACCTCGGTACGCGGAATGCCGGCCGCACGGGCCAGGGCACGGAGCTTGAAGTTGCAGGCGGTGTTGCACCGCAGGGTGATGCGGTACTCCTGTTTTCGGGCACGTCCCAAAGGCGGACGGCCTCCTTTTTTCGGTGTGTTCATGAATTGGAATTTTTTGAGTTGAGACCATCGGGATAGGGCCTTGCGGCCGGTTTTTGGCTGACAAAAACACAAACTTGCCTCTGTTACCTCTGCTATTCGAATGCTCGGGAATCTCCCCGGCATTCTCAATCGACTATTTACTCTCCCGCTCACCGAGAATCCGTTGAATATCCGATGTGCGATATCGGATCTTGTTGCCGATCTTGACGGCCTTCAGGTACCCTTTCCGGTTCCAATGCCAGAGCGTCGCATCGCATACACCGCACAGCTCCTTGACCTGCTCCTTGGTCAGGAAGCGTACCTTGCGTGCCTCGGCGACCTGTGTGGCCAACTCCTCTTTGGCGCGATTGATCAGATGGCTGGAGAAGGCCAGCAGATCCTCGCCGCTTACCTCCAATCGAATGCTTCCGGGTGCTTCGCGGAGGATGGATAATAAGTCTTTCATAAGTTGTTGTTTCCGCACAGGTGAGGCGGCGCTTCCCGGCGGAACAAAAAACGACGCCGTCGCCCGGATATCCGAGTGACGGCGCAAATATAACAACGTGATTGAACGAACTTTAAGCGTTTAATTCGCAACAGGTTCGGACGAATTAAACGAGTTCGTTTCGGATAGAAAATCCTTGATTTCGCGAATGACGACGGCTTCCGAGCCTCGATCCCGGACCGCTTTTCCGGCAAGCAGCGGCTCGGTCAGCCGGCTGTATGCCTCCTGAATGCCGCGCTCGTGAACGATGCGAATCTCTCGGCCGTATTCCTCCTGCAGTGCGTCGCGGAACGGCTTGATCGGAATCGGGAGCGTCAGATAACGTAACTCGTCGAGAGCGATCTTCAGTCGGGCAATATCGGTTTGTGTATGCCGGGTGAGGAGATACGTCCCGATCCTACGTCGCAACTCCTCGGGACGGGATACCGTCGGGGCGAACATCTCCGTCAAGGAGCGGGTGGTTCCGGGACGTCCCGGCTTGCGTTTTGAATCGTTTTTGTCGTTCGACGGCTCCTCCATGGCCCAATCCAGCACCTGATCGCTTTCGGCCAGACGCATGGCTTCGCGGTGGGCTTTCCACTCCTCCCGGGTCCGAAGCCCCAGTTTGATGGAACGGGCAATCAGCAATCGGATCGTGGCGCTCATGGTGATCTTCTGGAAGTAGCCCAAATCGGGAGATCGGCGCAACTCTTCACAATGCTCCACCATGCGTTCGAAACTCTTTCCGAAGTAGAGCCAGCAGAGCATTGCCGAAACCGGCGAACCGGCGACCGGCTGCTCACGCTCTCCGATCAGTTTGCGGGCGAGGTCGTTGTCTTGGGCGGCCTGTTCGATCTCGTCGACATGGTCGAACAGCCCTTCGTTGGCCTTGGCCGCCGCAAGTTTCCGATATTGCGGAATAAGGGCGATGGCCTGAAGCAATACGGCCTGACACCCGGCCATATCCCGGGTGTTCATCGACTCTTCGAATGCGGCATATTCTTCGGGATGGGCCTCCATCCACTCCCGCAGCTTTGCCTTGAAGGCTTCGTATTCCGCCTGGCCCATGGTGCAGTTGTTTGAAGTTGGTAATTGGCTCGTTGGGAGAGCTTCTTATGACAACAAATTTACTAATTCTTTTTTCATTTCATCGTCGATGGTGCGGTAGCGGGCAAAGGCCTTGCTACCCTCCTTGTGTCCGCTCAGGGCGCCGACCAGATTGGGATCCTTGACTTGCCGGTAGAGATTGCCGACAAAGGTCCGACGCGCCAGGTGCGACGAGGCGATCTCATACAATACCCGCTTCTCCTCCTCGCGGGTCGTCGGGTTGATGACCGTAACCAATCGCTTTAACCCGGCCGCCTTGAAGATCCGCTTGATGGCCAGGTTGTATTTTTGTTCGGAGATGAACGGCAGCAGCTTGTCGCTGTCACAGGCTTCATACCGGGCAAGAATCTCCGTGGCCATGGCGTTGAGCGGCACCCGCACCGTCAGCGGACGGCCCTCCTTGGTCTTGCGCGGAATGTATTCGATGGCGCCGCCGATGAGATTCGATTTCGTCATCTTCAGCAGGTCGCCCACCCGGCAGCCGATCAGGCATTGGAAGACGAAGATATCCCGCTGGATGGCCAACTGGGGATGGCGCTTCAGATTGGTGGCGTAGATCCGGTGCAGCTCCTCGATGGTGATATAATACGGCGTCCCGTAGGTGCACTCCTCCAGCGGAAAATCGTCGAACGGCCGGTTCCGGCTCTTCTTATGACTGTTGCACCAATAGAAGAAGGTTCGGATGCGCGAGAAGCAGTCCAACAGCGTGTTCTTGCCTCGGGGTTGCGGCGTGCGGGCTTCGGGAATGGCCTCATAAATCTCTGGATAGATGGCGCAGTAGCGGTATTCGTTCTCCAGAAAACTCCAGATGTCCCGCAGGGTGTCGGCCGTTACCCGGTCTACATCCAGCGTGAAGTCCTCCTTCCCCATCCGGGTAGCCCGGATGTAGAGTTCATAACGCTGCAAAGCCCGCTTGATGACACGATAGTTCTTTTTGCGAACCTCCGAAAGCCGGTGCTTTTCGAGAAACTCGTCGAACAGCGCGGTCAAGGTCGGTTTGATGGCGGATACTTGCTCCAGGTTGTACTTCTGCGGATTGTAATATTGGTCCAGCGCCTCCTTCAGCCAACCTTTCGATACCGTCTCATCGGGGCGGTTCTGATAGGCTCTCTCGATGTAGGTCTTGAGCCTGCGGGCTTCGTTGTTGTAGCGGGTGCGCATGGCCTCGTCGCAGACAACTTTGCCCTTGACCTGCTCGGCTTTGTCATCCCAAAAATTGGGGTTGATGGTGAGCCGGGTCGGAGCAACCAGATCTAGTTGCCGGCCGTCGCGCAGACGCGCGTAGATGGTCGCCTGGGACTCCGTGTCGTAACGGGTGACGCTCTTTTTGAGAATGAGGGTTACTTTCATGGTTCAGCAAGATCTAGGGGCTAGTGGCAAAGATAGGAATCTTTCCCCACATTTTCCCCGCACATGCTGAAAAATCTTCAATGCCCTTTCAGCAATTAAAACAAATGAGTGAATATATAATACTGAAAATAAGTGAAATACTGTGAAATTTGCACATATGTCCAATTATTCCGATTTAACAGGATTTACTATATTCAAATGCGGCTCCGGGTACAATATGAGAGGCGATGACTTGGATAAAGTCATCGCCCTTCGTTTTTTCGTGGTATGGGTCGCGGCCAATTCCGTTTCTGGAAGGCCTTGTTTCATCCGGTGGTAGCTTGGGCTCTTATGCGGCGGAGGTGCGTTTGCGCATTTTGCGGCGAAGGATTGTCCCGGCACGCAGCAGGGTACAGAGAAGAATCAGCAACATCTCTTTCACGCTCTCGATTGGTTCATCACTGTATTTGGCGTTATCGGAACCGCCGGTTCCCGTTGCTCCTTCCTTTCGTTTTTCACTCTTTTAATTGGCTGCAGATCGCAGCCTTCTACCCTTATCCCTCCAACGAAAGGAGTCTTGCAAACGGGGCCCGGCGGCCGATATGACGCCTCAATCCGTCATTTCGATGCTGACCTCGGTATAATATGTACCCGAGCGAATATAGAACGGATAGCTGTTGCCTCGTGCGGCATTCGGATCGATTATCTGGACGGTTACCTGTCCGGCTTCTTCGATGAATTCGAGCGTTTGGCTCTTCCGTGCTGCGAATTCACGAGATCCCTGGATTCCCTGCAGGTCGATGACCAGCGAACGTTCGCCTGCGAGCGATACTTTGTAGCGCTGTTTCCATTGCGGCAGGCCGTGCTCTTCGGGTTTGTGCAGCGTGTAATAGATGCGTACGCCCACGGGGGTCTGGTCCTTGTAGAGCCGTTCGGGGATATATGCCCGGATGTACTCCGCAGCGACCGACAGGGCCCATTTCCCCGACGGGAACTCCTGCAGCGAGATGTCCTTGCAGATGAAGTATCCGTGGCGGGGCTGTGCGGCGATACGATCCGTGAACCCATCGAGTCGCAGCGCCCCTATGGCATCCACTCCCGTCGTAGGGCCGGCATCGACGAGTGAGTAACGGTCGGCTCCCGCAAAGCGGTGCTCGGCATCGAGGTATAGGGCTTCGCCGAAGAGAGTCCGCCCGTGATTCTCATCATACATGTCAAACTGCATTCCCTGCGGAGTCTCTGCCGGCTCTTCCGTAGGCCCGGAACTTTCTATCGTGAATTCGATCTGCTCCTTTTTACCCGGAACAATCGTCCGTCCGATGGCCCATATCCGGTAATTATCCATGTCCCGCTTTTCATATATTACAAAAGTTACGAAACGGTTGCCCTGTTTCAGCCAGGTCGCATACGGGAGCCGGTATTCGACTTTGCCGTCGGATCGGGTCTTTGTCCGGTCGGCGGGTTGCGTATTGCGGTCCTTTTCAAACCGCTCATAGCCTTTTTCATCGAAAATCAACACGGAAACACCTTCGATCGGAGCCCCTTTGTCATCATGCACCCAAATGCGGGCGACGGCATCTTTCCCGGATGAGGGGCCATCCCCGGACTCCTTTTTGCATCCTGCAGACATCAGGCTGACACCGGCGAGAAGCATGGCTGCAGCAAATTTTGTTTTCATAGCGTTTTTCATCTCTTTTCCCTGACGTGTGATCGGCGTATTTGTCGATGTTTGCAGACGGTCTCATGTCGATCGTTTCCGGTTGCAAAAATAGCAGGTCCGTATCGTTCGAGTGTTGCGATACGGACCTTGCAATCTAACAGTCGTGTTTTTTTATCGGCTGATTGTCATAGTGTTGTGCTTGTGTAATCCGGCTTGTTTCTAACAGAGGGCTGACAGCTACTTCAGCAAGGCGATAAATTGCTCCTTGTGTGCCGATTCCGAGCTTCTGATTCGGGATTTGATCCGGGATTTGCGGGCGTAGATGTTGGCGACGCTCTCCTCCATGAAAAGGCTGATGACCTGCGGGGAGAAACCTCCGAAAATGTAGCAGAGCAGTCTTTGGTCCGACTCCTTCATGCCGGGGAAGTCGGAGCGGAGGTGTTGCATGACTCCGTCGTGTGCCAGATTTACGATCTGCTCGAGCTCCTGCAGCATGTCGCCGTTTTCGGCGAATCCGTCGATGAGTTTCTTTACCTGCCGGACCATGGCGGCTTGTCCGGATGCCGTGTTTTCCCGTTCGTACAAGGCCTTGCCGAGATGGTTTACGATATCGAACCGGGATGCGATAACCCCTTTCAGCCGGCTTTCTTCATGCCGTTTTTGCTCCATCTCATCCGAGAGACGGCGGTATTCGGCCTGTACCTCCCGGACAAGCAGCAGGTAGCGTTCGTTGCGGATCTTGTGCAGGCGGATCCGTTGCCGAAGGAGATATCCCGCGATGCCGAGGAACAGAATCCCCGCGCCGATAAGGATGAATTCGTGCTTCCTGCGGTTTTTCAGCCGATAATCATAAAAGGCGGTGCGTTCCCGGAAATACTCCTTCTCGATCATACCGGCCGAGTTCTGCAGGGAGGTGCGGGTCAATGAGTCGTTCAGGCGGATAAACCGGTTTATTTGCTGCGCGGCTTCCCGGTAATCTCCGGCCATGGTCCAGGCCTTGTATGCGGTGTAGAAGAGCATAGGTTGCTCTTCGGGGACCGACGATTGCCGGATGGCCGCTTCGATGGTGCGGCACGCAAGGGTCGGCTGGTTGCGCAGCAGTTGGGTTTGGGCCTGCATGCACATCCCTGAAACCGTCGTATCCCGATGTGCGGCATATTCGATGCGTTGCAGCAGTTCTTCGGGGATGCGAACCGTATCGGTTATGGCGTAGAGTGTGGCGAAGTAGCCGAGACTTTCCCGGATCAGCGTTTCGTTGTGCATCTCGTCTGCCAGCTCCAGTGCCATTGTACAATCGCGGTGTGCCCGCGTCAGATCGTGCATCCGGATTGCAGAGCCCGTCATTCCCAACAAGGCCTCCGCCGTATGATCCGCATCCTCCAGGCGCAGGAACAGATCGCGGGCTTCCCGGTAATAGCGGTAGGCTCTTGTGAAGTTCAACTCGTCGTGGTAGACCTTGCCGATGCGCAGGTACAGCAGACCGAGATAATGGGGCTCATCGATATGGTGGAGTTGCTCTTCAACCTCCAGAAACAGGCGCAAGGCTCCGGGTTTGTCGCCTTGCCGCAGCCTGTTTCGTGCCTGGTAATAGAGGACGCGGCATTGATTCCGCTCCTGCTGGGGGTGTCCCTGATAATATTCCCGGGCATACCGGAGCAGAGAGTCGGTATCTTCGTTACGGGATGTGCGCTCCACGGCTTCGGCATACAGCAGGGCGTATCGGGCCCGGATGGCCCGGTTGCCGAGCATTTCGGGTGAAATGCCGTTCAAAATGGCGAGCGCATCATCCGGAGCGGTCGCAAGCGTCTTCTCGACTTGTGTAAGGATGTTCGCAGCCCGGTCCCGATTTGCGCATCCGGGAACCAGAGCGCAGATGAGGAGCAGCCCGTATATGTGTCGTTTCATCTCATTCGGCCTGTCATTGTGGTCCCGAAAATAGTCATTCGGGGCAACATTTGCAAATTCCGGCTCTCATTATTGGGAGGCAGGGGCCCCTCCGAAACTCTTTTTGAAAAATCCCGGTGATTCTCCCTTGCCGGATCCGCCGTCGGCTTTTGCAGGAGATTCGAAAGCGGCATGTCGCTCCGGTTACTTATATATATAGGGTCGTTCGTTTTTAGGGTGGGATGCCGTTTCGGAATATGTCTCCCGTATTCGGGCAATGTGCCTTAAATAACCCTCTGAAGGTGCATATTTGACATTCGAGAGGTCGTTTCGGCTCTTTTTTTGGCTGATATGACAATCGCAATTTTGAAAATATCATTACAGATTGTAATTGAATTGTCATATATTGTGATATATTGTTTTGTTTTCAATAATTCGGTCGTTATTTTATAACCTAATTTAATTTTCTTAATTATTTTATTGAAAAAATCTTGCATTTCATGCAGTATTATGATATCTTTGCCATTGAAGTACTTCCATTCTACAAAACAGTCAAAAATTAACGCTTATGGGTAAAAAACTTACGCTATCGTTGTTGGCTATATTGGCGATAGTGGGTTGTGCGTTTGCTCAATCCAGACAAGTGAAGGGTCTGGTTGTCGATGAATCCGACGTGCCGGTCATCGGTGCCACGGTCATCCTCAAGGACGATCCGACTATCGGTATTTCTACCGATTTGAATGGAGAATTCGAGCTGAAAAATCTCCCGAAGGAGGGAGTGCTGGTAATCTCCTATGTAGGTTACAAGACGCAGGAGGTCGCCATCGCGCGTAATATCCGTGTGAAACTCGAACCTGATGCTCAGAATGTAGAGGCTGTGGTCGTAACGGGTATGACGACGATGGACAAACGTCTGTTTACGGGTGCTTCCGACCAGCTTGTGGCCGATGATGTGAAGATTTCGGGTCTGGCCGATATCAGCCGTGGTCTTGAAGGACGTTCGGCCGGTGTGTCGGTGCAGAACGTGTCGGGTACTTTCGGTACGGCTCCCAAGATCCGTGTCCGCGGTGCAACGTCGATCACGGGTAGTTCGAAGCCGCTGTGGGTTGTCGATGGAGTCATCATGGAGGACGTTGCCGACATTTCGGCCGAGGACCTCTCGTCGGGTGATGCCACGACGCTTATCGGTTCGGCCATTGCCGGTCTGAATGCCGAGGACATCGAGAGCTTCAACATCCTCAAGGACGGTTCGGCAACCTCGATCTACGGTGCCCGAGCCATGGCCGGTGTGATCGTTATCACGACCAAGAAGGGACGTCCGGGTGTCAGCCGCATCAATTATACGGGTGAGTTCACCTACCGTATGATCCCGTCGTATGCGAACTTCAATATCATGAACTCGCAGGATCAGATGTCGATCTACCAGGAGATGTACACCAAGGGCTGGCTGGGCAACTCGCGTGTAACGAACGCCTCGTCCAGCGGTGTTTATGGCAAGATGTACTCGTTGATCAATTCGGGTCAGCTTCTCAATACGCCGGAGGCTCGTGCGCAGTATCTGCGTCAGGCCGAGTACCGGAATACGAACTGGTTCCAGGAGCTGTTCCAGAATACGATCATGCACTCGCACTCGGTGAGCATTACGTCGGGTACCGACAAGTCCTCGTACTATGCATCGGTCAGCGCCCTGTTCGATCCCGGATGGAGCAAGGCCAGTGAAGTATCCCGTTATACGGCCAACCTCAATGCAACGTACAACCTTTCGGACGCCATTTCGGTGAACCTGATCACCAATGGATCGTATCGTAAGCAGAAGGCCCCCGGTACGCTCGGATCGAGCATCGACTATGTAACCGGTGAGGTGAAGCGTGATTTCGATATCAACCCCTACTCCTACGCCCTGAACACCTCGCGTGTCCTCGACCCCAAGGAGCACTATGTCCGCAACTACACCTCGTTCAACATCCTTGACGAGCTGGCCAACAACTACATCGACCTGAACGTCGCCGACGTGAAATTCCAGGCCGAGGTGAAGTGGAAGGCCTTCAAGGGCTTCGAGGTTGCCGGTCTGGCTGCCGTACGTTACTCGGGAACCTCCCAGGAGCACCATGTGAAGGACGACTCGAACCAGGCGATGGCTTATCGTGCCATGAGCACGACGACCATCCGCGACAGCAACTCGTTCCTCTACAAGGATCCCGACGACATCTATGCCGTTCCGGAGACGGTTCTTCCCGTCGGCGGTATCTATACACGTACCGACAACCGCATGCTTTCGTATGACTTCCGTCTGTCGGCCAACTACAACACGACCATCAACAACACCCACATCATCAACGCCTACGCCGGTATGGAGACCAACCAGATCGACCGTCAGGAGACGTGGTTCCGCGGTTGGGGTCTGCAGTACAACGCCGGTGAGATTCCTTTCTATGATTACAATGTATTCAAGAAGGGGCAGGAGGACAACTCGCCCTACTACGGAATGAGTAATACCTATTACCGCAATGCCGCCTTCTTCCTCAATGCGACCTACTCCTACAAGGGCCGCTATACGGTCAATGGAACGATCCGTTACGAGGGTAACAATGCTTTGGGTCTGACGACGCGTTCGCGCTGGCTTCCGACGTGGAACGTTTCGGGTGCCTGGAACGCACACGAGGAGACCTTCTTCGATCCGATCCGCGATGCCGTCTCGCACCTCTCGCTGAAGGCTTCCTACTCGCTGACCGCCGACCGTCCCGCTGTAACGAATGCATTGGCGGTTATCAAGAGCTATACGCCGTGGCGTCCTACGGCAGGTGCCGGTGAAACGGGTATGAATCTCTCCGAACTGGAGAACAGCGAACTGACCTACGAGAAGAAGCACGAGCTCAATATCGGAGCCGACCTCGGATTCCTCAATAACCGGATCAACCTGACGGTCGATTGGTACAAGCGTAACAACTACGACCTGATTGGCCCGGTTGTCACGCAGGGTATCGGCGGACAGATCAAGAAGTGGGGTAACGTAGCCACGATGAAGTCTCAGGGTATCGAGATCTCGCTTTCGACGAAGAACATCCAGACCAAGGATTTCAGCTGGACGACCGATATCATCTATTCGCACATGAAGAATGAGGTTACCGAGTTCGAGACCTCGACCTACGCCTTCGACCTCGTATCGGGTATCGGTTACTCGCGTGAGGGCTATCCCGCAAACTCGCTCTTCTCGTATGACTTCCGCGGTTTGAACGAGAACGGTATCCCGACCTTCATCAACGAAGCTGGCCAGCTTACCTCGACCGACATCAACTTCCAGGAGACCGAGCGTTTCGACCATCTGGTTTACTCGGGTCCCTCGGAGCCTACGGACGTAGGTAGCTTCGGCAACATCTTCCGTTACAAGGGTCTGCGACTCAATGTCTTCATTACCTATTCGTTCGGCAATGTCGTTCGTCTCGATCCGGTCTTCTCCAGCTCCTACAACGATCTGACCTCCATGCCGCGTGAGTTCAAGAACCGCTGGATGGTTCCCGGCGAAGAGAAGCATACCGATGTGCCGGTTATTCTGTCGAGCCGTCAGTACCACGACAACAATCAGTTGTCCTATGCTTACAACGCCTACAACTACTCCACAGCCCGTATCGCGAAGGGTGACTTCATCCGCATGAAGGAGATCTCGCTGACCTATGACTTCCCCAAGCGGTGGATCCAGAAGATGAAGCTGTCGAGCCTTTCGCTCAAGCTGCAGGCCACGAACCTCTTCCTGATCTATGCGGACAAGAAGCTCAACGGCCAGGATCCGGAGTTCTTCAACTCGGGTGGTGTGGCAACTCCTGTTCCGAAGCAGTTCACGATGACGCTCAAAATCGGTTTATAAACCCTCAAAACGATATCTATGAAAAGCTATAAATTCTCACGTTTGCTATTTTCGTCGCTTCTTGCGGCCGGGCTCGTGGCATGTAACGATTTTCTCGACCAGCAGCCCGACAACCGCACGACGATCGACTCGGAGGAGAAGGCTATAAACATGCTGGTTTCGGCCTATCCCGACAACCAACCGTGGCTCTTTCTGGAGCTGGCATCCGACAATACCGACAACCACGGTACGAATTACAGCGGTTGGAGCCGTTTCTGGCAGGAGAGCTACGAATGGAGCGAGCCGACGGAGACCGACAATGAAAGTCCCGCCAACACCTGGTCGTCCCACTACCTGGCCATTGCCAACGCCAACCAGGCGCTGAAGGCCATCGAAGGGATGGAGATGACCGACAAACTGAAGGCGGCCAAAGGTGAGGCGCTCATCTGCCGTGCCTATGCGCACTTCGTTCTGGTCAATATCTTCTGTCAGCACTACGATCCGGCCTATCCCGATGATCTGGGTATCCCCTACATGGAGGCAGCCGAGACGGAGCTCAACCCCAAGTACGAGCGTGGTACGGTGGCCGAAGTCTACGAACTGATCGCCAAGGATATCGAGGAGGGCCTGCCGCTGATCAGCGACGCCATCTACTCGGTGCCGAAGTACCACTTCAACAAGCGCGCCGCCAATGCGTTTGCCGCACGTTTCTACCTCTATTACCAGAAGTGGGACGAGGCCATCGCCTGCGCTACGGCCGCCTTGAGCGAGACGCCCTCCAGCACGCTGCGTAACTATGAGGAGCTGCTCGAGTACCCGATGAACAACGGTCCGACGCAGAATACCGCCGCCACCTACTATATCGGTACGGAGCTGCCGTGCAACTACCTGCTCGCTACGGCCTATTCGAATTCCGGAACCTATTTCGGAGGATACACTGTCGGTCTGCAGTACAACCACGGCCAGTATATCGCCAAAAATGAAGGTATCAGCGCCACGAACATGCCGTTCGCTCCCTATACCTGGAAATGCCGGCCTTTGAGCTACACGAGCGGTCTGGACAAGACCCTGCTGCCGCATACGCCTTATCTGTTTGAGTTTACCGACCCGGTTGCCCAAATCGGATATGCCCATACGGTCTATCCGCTCTTCACGGCTGACGAACTGCTGCTGACGCGTGCCGAGGCTTACATCATGAAGAAGGAGTATACGAACGCCCTCGCGGACATGAACCTCTTCCTGTCGAATACCTGCTCGCGCTATACGGCCATGACTGAGGAGAACGTCAAGGCCTGGGCTGATGCCACTGCGTACTATACGCCGACGGAGCCGACCCCCAAGAAGAAGCTCAACCCGGCATTCCAGCTCGACGAGATGCAGGAGGCCATGATCCACCCGCTGCTGATGCTCCGCCGCTACGAGACGCTGCACTGCGGTCTCCGCTGGTTCGATGTGAAGCGTTTCGGTATTGAGATTGCCCGTCGTACGCTTACGAGCAACGACCTCGGTATTCTGAGTGTTGATGACGAGCTTGTCGTACGCGATCCTCGTCGTGCCATCCAGCTCCCGGCCGATGTTATCGCAGCCGGATTGACCCCCAATCCGAGATAATCTTAACCACGAAAAAAGTGAACAGTATGAAAAAGATAGTTTTGTTTGCGATCGTAGCGCTGGGATGCATGCTGGCAGGTGTCTCCTGCGCCGAGGACGATCTGAACCCGAACAGCGTTATCGTGGAGGTGACGTCCGAGCCTACGCCGCTCGATGCCTGGCTATATGATAATTTCGTTACGCCCTATAACATCGAATTTGCCTACCGTTATCAGGATATGGAGTCGGATATGACCTATAACCTTACTCCGGCCAGCTACGAGAAGGCGGTGCAGATGGCCAAGTTGGTCCGCCACCTCTGCCTGCAGTCTTATGACGAGATTACCGGTAGCGAGGAGTTTATCCGCAACTACTTCCCGAAAATGATCTACCTGGTGGGCAGCCCGGCCTATAACAACAACGGTACGGTTATTCTCGGTACGGCCGAGGGCGGAACGAAGATTACGCTCTATGCCGTGAACCGGATGGATCCGACGGATGTCGATCTGCTCAACGAGTGGTATTTCAAGACGATCCACCACGAGTTTGCCCACATCCTTCACCAGACGAAACCCTATTCGACGGATTTCGACCAGATTACCGGTACTTCCGAAACGAGCCGTTATGTGGGTAATGCCTGCTGGGATGTATATGCTACCGAATCCGCGGCGCTCAAGGCCGGTTTTATCAGCCGTTATGCTGCCACGTCGGCCGACGAGGATTTCGTGGAGCTTATTTCGATCTATGTAACCAATACGGCCGCAACCTGGAGTTCGAAACTGTCTACGGCCGGTACCACGGGTCGTTCGATGATCGAGGAGAAGTTCGAGATTGCCTACAAGTACATGCAGAACGAATGGAATATCGATCTGGATCAGTTGCGTGAGGTCGTTCTCCGACGTCAGGATGAGGTGCCTTCGCTGGATTTGGATACTCTTTAATCTTTAGATGTGAATGCTATGAAAAAATTACTCATATTTTCGCTTCTCTCCACGCTGTTTGTCTCCTGTCTGATGGAGGATGAAGACAAATTCTCCCAGTCGGCATCCGAGCGTCTGGATACGGCTGTAGCAGAAGCTACCACGGCGCTCCAGAGTGCAGCCAACGGATGGAGGATGGAACTCTATCCCGAAGGTAACCGTATTTACGGAGGATATACCGTTTTCCTGAAATTCAATGCCGACGGTACGGTTGTGGCTTCGTCGGAGCATGCCGATCCCACACAGACCGCAACCTCCTACTATACGGTCGAGGGTGAAAGCGGAGCCGTTCTTTCGTTCGATACCTACAATGAGATCTTCCACTTCTACTCGTCGCCTTCGACGGGTGCCGAGCAGGGTATCGGAACCGCCAACGGCGGTCTCGAGGGAGATTCGGACTTCGTGGTCATGGAGGCTTCCAACGAGTTCATCAAGCTCAAGGGACGCAAGACCAACAATTACGCTTACCTCTATCCGCTGGAGACCAGCGATTGGGCTACGGAGATGCAGGCGTATATCAATGCTGCGTCCGATATGGAGGTGAATTGCAAGACCTGCACGGTGGATGGTGTCGAATATCCCGTTACGGTGCGGATGTCGTTGAACAATTTCACTGCCCGTGTCTTCACGATCGCCTATACGCCCGCAGGTGAGGATGCCGAGACGCAGGAGATCACCGCTCCCTATGTCTGCACGAAGACGGGCATCCGCTTCTACGAGCCGCTGACGATCGGTAACAAGACCGTCTCGGAGATGACCTTCAAGGAGGATTATTACTTCGAGAACGAGGATGGAAGCGTTCGCATCAGCGCTGCCGAGCCGATCCGCTCGGACAACCAGTTCACGATCGATATTTCCGACCTTACGTTCAGCAGTGTTACCGTGTCCGTAACGCCGACGATCGACGACGAGTACTACCAGTGGGCCGTATTCCCGAAGTCGAGCATCGCTACGATGAGTGACAAGGCGATTATGCGTGCGCTTGTCGATGAGCTGAATTCCTATCTTGATCTGGGACTTGAGCCTGAGATAATCCTGTCGGCGCTTGCTTATATGGGTCCGTCGGAAGGAACATTCGAGAATCAGCTGTCGCCCGAAACGGAATATGTTGTAGCGGCCTTCGGTATCGCTCTTCTGGAAGACGGCAGTGCCTTTACTTCGACGACCGACCTGTTCAAGGAGGAGTTCACTTCTGCAGAGATGCCGCCGCTGGAGGAGGATTACGAGGCATGGATCGGCACCTGGGAGGTAACCAGTACTTCCTCGGAGGTTACGAAGTCTCAGCTGACCTTCAATGTTACGTTCTCCGTCAAGGTTCCGAACAGCACGTTGAATATGAATGGTTGGACGATCTCGATTCTCCGGGATTATAACTATCCTGCCGTTGCCGATTGGGACGCTGAAACGGGTATGATTACGTTTGACAATGAGCAGAATCTCGGTGCCGACGGAAACTATACGGTAACCTTTGTAGGACGTGCTCCGTATCAGGGAAGTAGTTATACGATCTTAACAGGTAGTTACATTGCCATGGGCGGTATGCTGGGAGCCGACAAGACGACGGCCGTCATGGTCGGCAACGATCTGGGTTCGTGGCAGATCTGCGGTATGGAGTACTTCGCTAAACTTGGCAGCTCATTCTACATTTACAATCCTGCGACGGGATATACCAGTAGGGACTTCCCCGTTGGACCGTTCTCGATGCGTAAGGTTGATACCCGTGCCGCCGTGGTACAGCCGCAGGCCAAACCGCTTTATGCAAAGACCTGGAAACCCGGAATGCTGATGCACACCGATGAGGTTGCAACGGCCGTATCCGCAGAATAACCCATTGAAAAACCCTTTTTGAAAGGACGGACGCCTTCGGGCGCCCGTCTTTTTTTGTCGTGCCCGGGGCTTGGCTCCGGAAGTGTGCCCGGACGTTTTGACCATAAAATTTGGCATTGCGGCAACCATGCACTATCTTTGCCGGCGAAATCAAAATACAATTACGATGGCTTACAACTTATTGAAAGGAAAGAAAGGTCTGATTTTCGGAGCGCTCAACGAGCAGTCCATCGCCTGGAAGGTGGCGGAACGTGCCGTTGAGGAGGGAGCTGAAATCGTCCTCACGAATACCGCCGTGTCGATCCGCATGGGTACGATCGGCAAGCTGGCCGAGAAGTGCCATACGATCGTTGTTCCGGCCGATGCCACGAGCGTCGAGGATCTGGAGAACCTCATCGACAAGACGATGGAGCACTTCGGTGGCAAGTTCGACTTCATGCTTCATTCGATCGGCATGTCGCCCAACGTCCGCAAGGGCCGTACCTACGATGATCTGGACTATGACTACCTGGCGAAGACGCTCGATATCTCGGCCATTTCGTTCCACAAGGCCATCCAGGTAGCCCGCAAGAAGGACGCCATCAACGAGTGGGGCTCGATCGTGGCGCTCTCCTATATTGCCGCGCAGCGCACGCTCTACGGATACAACGACATGGCCGATGCCAAGGCGTTGCTCGAGTCGATCGCCCGCAGCTTCGGTTATATCTACGGCCGCGAGAAGCATGTGCGCATCAACACCGTGTCGCAGTCGCCGACGCAGACCACGGCCGGCAGCGGTGTGCTGGGTCTGGGCGATCTAATGTCCTTCGCCGAGAGCATGTCGCCGCTGGGCAATGCCACGGCCGAGGATTGCGCCGACTATGTGCTGACGCTCTTTTCGGATCTGACGCGCAAGGTTACGATGCAGAATCTCTACCACGACGGCGGTTTCTCGTCGATGGGTATGTCGCGTCGTGCAATGAAGACCTACGAAAAGGGTATGCGTTTCGACGACGTGCACGAACACCAGTACCCCTTCGGCGGTCCGGAGGAGAAATAGCCGAGGAGAAATAGTTGGAACGGGAGCAGATTCCCGCCACTGCATGAAAAAGAGCGGAGGCCCGTCGGGAAGGGGGCTTTTTTGAAACTTATAAGCGTTATTTTATAAGTTTTTGATAGATAAAGTGTTAGGTTGTTGAAGAAGAACGGTCGAGACCGTATAAACCTTTCATTACCGTATATCCTACTCTTTTCATGTAGGTAATTATGTAGGTTAATTTAGAGCAACTAATGCCTACTAATGGTAATTAAAGCAACAACTTAACACTTTATCTTTATGTATACGATCAATATCCGGGGTAAGATGAACCCCAAGGACCAGAAAATGGTCAAGCTGGAGCTGATTTTCTTCAAAACGGGCTATGCTCGTGTCCCAAAAGTTCTCAATATTACCGGCCTTTTAAAGAACTGGGATGCAAAATCTCAATGCTTCAAGACAGGAACGCCTGACGCAACGACCAAAAACAAGTTGTTATTTGACATTAAGACAAAGTATCTTCATGTCATTGACACATGGGAAAGTGAAGGCCGAAACTGGTCGCCCGTAGAAGTTTCTCATTACTTTGACGTCATCAAACAAAACAAGCCCGAGGTTAAAGTAAAGTCCGTAGCTCAGATGATTGATTCCCTGATTCTACGATTTAACGAAAAGAAGCGAATAAAAAATGGGCAAATAATAGATAGCAGTCCTAATGCACGAATCTACATGCAAATGAAGCGTTCGCTATCATCTTTTACCAAAGAAAAATACGATAGAGCGTTTTCATCCTATTACTTTATCGATATTACCGAACAATTTTTGCTGGATTATGCATTTTGGATCAAAGAAAGGGGCATAAGAAACGGCAATAAAGGTGGTCTTACAGGTAAGCTTAGAAAATTAAGGGCTATATGTAATTATGCATATAAAGAAGGCATGTATGGGGTCAATATGGATGCGTTCCTTTGCTTGGGAGATGATATCAAATGGGATGAAACTACCTCAAAGGCCGTTTCGGATAAGGTCATTGAAAAGATTGCTAATATTGACCGAACTTTGTTCTCGCCGAAGGAACAATTACATCTTGATTTATTCTTATTCAGCTACTACACTGGCGGAATGGCAAACGTCGATGTGTGTAATTTGACATGGGATTTGGTTGAAGACGACCGCATTGTTTACGAACGTATCAAGTTCCCTAAAACGGCCAAGCCCATACTTATAACCAAAGCCAAGATGATCATGAATAAATATGTTGGGGCATGTTATGGGAACTATGTTTTTCCGGTCTTTACACTTAAGCATACAACATCTTCAAAGAGGCAAACACGAGTAAAGCAAATCTCTAAACTTGTATCCAGGACTTTGACCAAAGCGTGCAAGATGCTCGGTATCACTGAAAATATCACATGGTACTCCGCTCGGGGCTCGTTTATCTCTAAAATGGTTGACAGCGGGAAACTTGCAGGAGTGGTTGCTGAGATGGCAGGAAACAGCCCGATGACAATATACAAGCATTATTATAAAAACACAAAACGAGATGAAATTAAACTGGAGATGGAAGCCATGTTCTGATTTTGCATTATATTTGCGAACGAATAATAAAGAAGCATAGAGATATGAACGAACTACTTCAAAAGATCCAAGAAGCGTTTGATGCCTTTGCAAAGGATGCCAAACTCCAGGAAGAAAACGGGAACAAGGCTGCGGGTACACGTGCACGCAAAACATCATTGTCCATTGAAAAGATGATGAAAGAGTTCCGTAAGACTTCCTTGGAAGCGTCCAAAAAATAATAGGAACAGACGTTTCAGGTAGCTTTGCTACCAAAATATGAAAAAGCGTTAGCTTTTGTTTTGCACCGAAATCTGGTAAATTTCTCTCATCCGCAAGACAAACAGTTTGCGCCCACATTTTGCGTGGGCTTAACTTGTTTGCGGATGGGTTTTACCAGAACCTCGGTGCTACGAGTTATGTCCCACGCTTTCTATTTTGGCATATAAAATGCTTGACGGGACTTTGAGCTACGATGATCCGTTATGGAAACGACTATATTGGATGAATTGCTGAAAATTCCAGCAGACGCAACCAGCGCAGTAGTAATGGGAGTAACCATGCAGGTGATTGACCCGGTGCAGGCTCAAAAGATGCTGGACACGGATCCTGAGGACAAACACGTACACGAATGCGTTCTGGCAAACGGACGATTCTTGTTTGTTTGTGAAAACGGGATTTTAAGGTCCCTATACAAAGTCTTAGGGGACCCTCGATAGTCCAGTCTTATTCAAATCATCTGACTTTTTCAGCAAAGGCCTTGCTGGGTTTGAACGCGGGAATCGTGTGCTCCGGTACAATGATCGTCGTGTTCCGGGAGATATTGCGGGCAGTCTTGGCAGCCCTCTTTTTAAGAATAAAGCTACCGAATCCACGGAGAAAAACTTCCTCTCCCCCTATCAGCGAAGACTTAATACCCTCCATCACGCCTTCAATCACCTGAGCTACGATTGCTCTTTCTATACCGGTTTGCTGCGATATTTCCCTTATCAAATCTGCTTTCGTCATAGCGGTTCATATTATTTGTTATTGCCCGGAGGCAAAAATACAAATTTTATTCATTATCCATCGCATCTTCAACCGTATTCCTGTCTAAACATTCACAGTTGAGACTTTCTATTCTTTTGATACAAATAAAGTATCAAAATGAAGTTAGTTCTCAACAGAAAATTCAAAAGCACCTCCTACACGATTGGTGACTTATTCATCGACGGCAAGTTTTTTTGTAACACCATCGAGGATACCGTTCGTGAGTTGCCGGTAACCTGTCCGGATACGACTCGCGGGCGCTCATGCACCTGCAAGGAAAAAGTGTATGCCCAAACAGCCATTCCTGCCGGTACATATAGGATAACTCTTGAGTATAGTCCCAAATACAAGCGGAAGATGCCTTACCTGCATGATGTTCCGCACTTTCTGGGTATCCTTATCCACTCCGGGAATACTGAAACCGATTCTGCGGGATGTATCATTGTAGGAAAGAACACTGTCAAAGGGAAGGTTCTTGAGTCGAAAGTTACTTTTCAGAAGCTATACTCGCTTCTTGAGGGGCATGATGATATAACCATCCAGATCGTATAACGAGATGGCTGTTAACAGACTCAAGGCTCCCAGGAATGTCCGTATTGACTTTGCGCCATCTCCCCGTCAATATGAGTTGTGGAAGTTGTTGCAGCCGAACTCCTGCCCGCATTGTGGCGGTACCATAGAACAGGTGTTCATCGGTTATGATCAGCAGCAAAATCCACAGTATAAGCCCCAATGTACCAAGTGTAAAACACAGAACTTGCCCCAGTTAATTCTGGGTGGCGGGGCGGCCGGAGGTGGAAAAGCCGGACTCCTGGATTCAAAGGTTTGCACGCCTTTCGGATTCCGCAAGATTCGGGATTTGAAAGTAGGAGATATCATTTCTTCTGCCACAACCGGTAGACAACAGCGAATTATCTGGCTACATCCTATTGAAGAACATGACTATTATCGTATTCATTTTATTGATGGTACACATTACGACTGTTCTTCAGGTCATTTGTGGCAACTGCATTTAAGCCGAAAAAGGACGAAACGCAAAGATGCAGAAGGGAATGTATGTAATGAAAGGATATGGAGTGCCCGGATGATTCATGACTGGATATGTCGGAAAAAGTCGGGAATGTACAAGGGAATGAATTTAATTATCCCCTTGTGTGCTCCTGTACAATTTACTGTGGGCAACAGATATAAACAGACAAAACCCATAGAACCGTATGTCCTTGGAGCCCTTCTTGGAGATGGTTGTATAACGCGTTCCGTCATTGAGGCCAATGCAGTCCAACTTACAACCAGGGATGATGAGATTGTTCAGAAATTCATGCAATATGGATATGACATGGGGCATTCTCAAGCAAAAGCCGGAAGCCGGGCCAAAAGTTATATGATTTACAACCGGGCCTTGGTGGAGGCATTATGCAACTTGAAGTTGTCGGGCTGCGATTCATCCAACAAATTTATTCCTGACCAGTATAAACTCGCCACCATTGAGGAACGCAAAAGGCTTATTCAAGGAATAATGGATACTGATGGCTATGTCGATGAACGTGGACACATTTCTTATTGTACCACGAGTCGAAGACTGGCTGATGATGTCGCATTCATTATCCGTTCGTTGGGTGGCATAGCAACCGTAAAAAGGAATCCGTCCGGTTATAGGGATAGAAGCGGTTGCCGGGTTAAATGTAACGATTCATATGACGTGTATATCCGCACACGGATGAATCCTGATCTTGTGAGTCTTTCAAGGAAAAGATGTCGGTGCCGTCATGAATATAACGGAGGCGTATCAGAGCTGGGGAAAAGAATTATTGATGCGGAATATATCGGTAAACGTGAGGGACGCTGCATAACCGTAGATGAGCCTTGTGGATTGTACATCACGGACAACTTTACTGTAACGCATAATTCCTATATCGGTAGTGTATGGCTCGTTTCATCGTGCATTCGCTTCGAGAACATTCGAGCGGTAGTTGGACGAAAGACCCTCAAATCGCTAAAAGAATCGACATGGAACACCATTAAGGCCATATTGAAAGATTGGGGCTTGAAGGAGGATGTCAATTATAAGATCAACAATCTCGAAGGTACATTGACATTCTGGAACGATTCGGTAATCATCATGAAAGAGATGGCCGATATTCCCAGCGACCCGAACTTTGAGCGCTTCGGCTCTTCGGAATATACCATTGCTTTGGTGGATGAGGTTTCCGAGATTTCCGAGAAAGCGGTGGAAGTCCTTTTCTCCCGATTGCGTTGGCGTATCCATGATACCTTCAAGACACCGCGGATGTTGCTGACCACAAACCCGACCATTACATGGGTTCGTGCCCGCTTTGTTCAGGACGAGAATGGCGAAAGTGTGAAATGCCGTGAAGGGGAAGCGTATGTCCCGTTCAGCGTTTTTGACAATCCCAACATTGCTTTCAGGCAAGTGTATGAAGCCGCCCTTAACAAGATTCGGGACCAGGCAACCAAAGAGCGATTGTTGTACGGCAACTGGGATTTCGTGGAAGCGAATGACATGGCGGTTTATGGAGGCTTTGACGGGGCCCGCCACCTTATAACCGGTTTGAAAGAGAAAGTTTATGATCCGACCCGTCCCATCATAACCGTATGGGACTTCAATGTGGCGCCACAGATGTCCGTGCTTTCCGCTCAAATTGATTATGACAACAAGAAGGTATACATTCTTGAGGAAATACTCGGCAAGCCGGAAGACAAGGAAAACAACACCCCGGCTCTTGCCCGTAAGGTGAGAATGAAACTATACAGGGACAAGCATATCGGTGGCGTGGATGTGACTGGCGACCCGGCAGGTCTACAACGCTCAACGACCAATGAGGATGGCGTAAACAATTATACCATTATTGTAGACACTTTCGGCAAAGGGATACTGAGACCCAAAATCAAACTCCTGCGGAAGCAACCTCCGCAAGCCACGCGATGCGAGTTTGTCAATGAGGTTTTTAATGGATATGAAGGTTGGGAGATTCAAATTGACATCAAATGTCGACGTCTGACGCAGGACCTTATATACCAGTTGCGCAATGAGGACGGAACCAAAAGCAAGCATAAAGTAACTGACCCTAAAACAGGAGTCAAATACGAAAGATACGGACATCTCTCAGACTGTCTTGATTACCTGTTGTGCTTTTACCTGCGTGACAGTTGGTACAAATACAAAAATGGCGGTGACGGCAATGGCTATGTGGTATCTACCACTGTGATACAGGAAGGATTTTCATACTAATATAAGGACGACATGTACAGACGTTTTCTCAATAACAATGACTATCTGGGGATAATCACCCCGGAGGCTCTTTCCCAGCTGACAAGGGGAAACGAAGACCGCTTCATCCAGGCGGAAGAATCGGCCGAGATGAGCGTTGTGGAGTACCTGTCCGAGAACTATGAGGTTGAAAAGGAACTTGCCAAGGGTAAATATATTGCCGAATATGATCGGCGTATTACCTATCCCGTAGGCGTGCACATCTATTTTAACGGACAGATTCATGAGGTAATCCGCTCCATCAGCGGATATCGCAAGCCGGCGACAGACCAATACTGGGAAGAATATTCGGGAATAGACATGGACGCTTGTCAGGTTGCCTGTTATTCGCAGTTCAACACCTATTATCCCGGAGACAAGGTGAATTACAATGACGTGATTTATGTCTGTCTCAAAGAGAACGGCTACAAATTCGATGATATTCGCATTCCGATGGTGAATGGCTGGCTGGAAGCTGAAATCGCACCGTGGAACCCGGTGGAATATCCTCTATGGAGTGTAGTGGAGTATGACAACGGATTTTTCACGTTGATGACACTGGATAACTTCGACAGCAACCTCGATCCGATGACGTCGGACTGCTGGGGCGCCATAGCTGATTATGATCCCGAATACAATGCTTATGAGTTGTCTGAAAATGAATATGTGGTTTATGGTGGACGTGTTTTTTACCCGGAAACAGACGTAAACGCCGACATACCACAAGTCGGGCGGAACATTTCGCCGCATGATCCCCGCAACTACAACCTCAAGAAACATATGGTGCGGTTGGCGCTGTACGAACTCACGAAACTCATTGCGCCGAACAATGTCAGCGTAGTCCGTATGCGCGATTATGAGGATTCAATGAAATGGCTCAATGATGCAGCCAAACTGCGTCTCAATCCGCAGATTCCACGCAAACTCGACGCGACGAAAAAGCCCGTCACCGACTGGCAACTGGCTACCTTCCAAACGGATTATGATCCGTACAAAAATCCGTGGATGGTATAAGGTTAATCCTGTTTAATTCAACAAGAATAAGGCATATCCCGTTCTACATTATTTTGACAGATAAGATATCTTTTGAATGTACAAACGAGATTGTCCCAACATAAACATTTCCATTTGGAGGAAATAATGGAATCCACGGAACGTATTTGTTTCAATATATGCTTATATGGTCAATCGCTGATCATAATAAGAGGTTATGCATTGCATTACGATGCTTTTCCTCGGGATGGTCGATGATGCCATAACTTTTGTCAAGACACATAATTCCTATATTTGCATATCTGAAGAATTTGAGGACTCCTTCCCAGACACACTTTCTAAAACACTACCTCCAGCGCAACGAAAGCTCTTCGTTTGACTCATTTCCCTTTTTGCATCTGAATATATTCCGTATACTTAATGTCTACATATGGGTTGTCGCTGGATATGGACTGATGAATGGCCTTAACTCGTTTCCAGAACCACCACCCCTTGTATTCTACCCATATAGCCTGATTTAATGTTACGGGAACCCGGATTTGGCCCTTTAATCGGCTATCCTCAATCATTCCGGTAAGTTGGATGTGCGGAGTGATCATCTCCACTTTTTGCCGGAGCAGCGGAACGGTATCGCGTATAAAGACCGTATCCTTCACGACAGCATCAATCGGGCCTTCCACTTCCAACTGGTGCTTGGCGGCGGCTTCGAGATTCTTGATCTTCACCCCAAGTTTTTTTATGGTCTCGGCATCCTGTGCACGGAAGCGTTTGTACTCTTCCACCGTCAGCCGTAACCCTTTGGTATCGACAGCGAGTGTTGTGGAATCGATACGTATACGGCGCACCTCAGACAGCAAAGCTGTATTGTTTGCCTGGTAGCGGTCTCTTTCGTTTGCCAGGTGTACGTTCCTGCGATATTGGATATAGACGATGCCCGACAGCAGCAGTACAGCCACGAGCAGATACTTTGACAATACTTTACTCATAGACTACAGCACTTTCAGGAATGAACCATACAAACTCATCCAAATAAGCTTCATCAAGGAATACCATGCCGCCACGAGGGCTGGTTTCCATAAAGGAGAGTTCCTCGACGACAAGCCCTTTGCGTCCGACAAGTTCGTCCAGATGCATTTGTGTCAGCTCGTCAGAGGCGACAATGGTCACATAGGCATTCTTTATCATAACATCCCGTCTCTCGTTTATTCTCTTCAATGTTGAGACTGACATTTGAGCAGTTCCCGTATATCCGCACGAATCTCGTGTAAATCGTTCTGTACCGTGTTAAGCTGCATCATGGTCGCCTCAAAGACCGATTTGTCAAGTTTCATGGCATTGATGCGGTCGTACTGATCCTTGATTGTCGCTTCCAATCCGGCACATTTTGTTTCCAGTTCCGCAATTTGAGCCGTGTTGTTGATGTGCTGAATATAGAGGGTCAGTGCAAATGTCAGTACCGCAACAATGATTTTGAAATACTTGAGTACGAATTCTTTCAGTTGTTCCATAATGGTAGTATTATTCGATTAGTATAGAGAACGCTTCCTTTATTGCCCTCAAGAGCAATTCTGCCGCTGCACTGTTCCAGAATCCATAAACGACAAGTGCGACCAGAATCACCAGATATACCCACCATGCCACCTCGTTTTTATCAATCTTCCCTTTCTTCATCTTGAGACGGGTTTGTTGGGACTATCACGTTGAATATCACATTTCCGTCACCACCCTCAATACGCAGTCGGCTTTCTTCCTTGTGTTTGATGGGGAAAATATCCATCAGCGCTTTGGCGGCATTCACGGAAACGGCCCTGAGGGGAGCCGGAGAGAGAGGGACACCGAAGCGGTCTGTAAAGTCCGCCGTTGCCGTTTCGTCCATGACGGCTTTCAACGTCTCTGTAACCTGAAGTTTCACAGCCATAGTTTCCATTTCGAACCGCTCCGACGAAAGCAAGCTTTTGATATGAGCCAGCACATGAGGCTTGTTCATGAGGTAGTTCGCAGCCGCATTCGGGTTTTTGGTGTGTTTCTCTCCAAATACTTCGACGTAACATTTCTTCGGGCGACCGGCAAACTCCAGCCCACCGTTTACATACAGCTCGCAGAATTGAAGTTCCTCCTCAGAGAGCTGTTTAAGTTCCTTATCTTCTGTTGTATTATTTATTCCCTGCATAGTGTTCTTTCTTTATTCAAGAATAGGTTCATTCTCTTTTGGGGGTTTTCAAAAATTCGGATTTCTCCTGTATCAACTGTTCCATCAGCGCCTCGTAAAAGACCTGAGCCAGCGCATCAGCACAGGCCTCAGCATCAGCCAATGAGTTGATAAGACGCATATTGAACTTGATTTCGAGATCATAGCCGCTTATAACTGCCATGAGCTCGTTCCCATCATAGTTTACCGCCCCATAAGTCATTCTGTCGGCAGTCCTGAACGTAATGGTTTCAGGTATTTGTCCGTTTACAGTTTTGTCTTCTTCTTTCATATACAATCGCTATATTTTGAAGTATTTTCGAGTTTTTTCCTTCTTTCGGGTAAGGGGCTCCAGTCCTTCATGATTTCGCAATCTTGCCGTGAAGGCGCCCAGAACGTCAAGTGTGGCTGTTACATCGGCTGCCGCGTCATGAGCATCGTCCAGTTCCACCCCGACCCTTGCGGCCACCATCTCCAACTTGCAGGAGGTTATTTCGGCATCCGACGCGAATGCCAGCCGGCTGATGAAAAGCGTGTCGATGTAATGAGGTTGAAAATTACCGTAGTAGTCCTTGGTACCTGAAAACACTTTTTCAAATTCCGCGACAAGCCCCGCATAATTCATCAGTTGCTGCATGAACCCGATATCAAACGCGATGTTTTGGCCAATAAGAATGGGCTTGCATGGATGACCCTTCGAGAGTGTATTCCGTTTGGCGAAATCGATGACTGCCCCGGCAATGGCCTGTATGTCGACACCTTGGTTCCGGAGCGTCTCCATAGTGATGGCCGAATACTCCAACGCACTCTGCTCGTATTTCATCGGAGTCTGTTCGTCCCGCGCCTGTTCGTGTCTTGTCCGCAAGACCTTTTTACGGGGGATACCCGTATCTTTCCTGTAATATGGAGAAATGTATGCCTGATAACTGTCTATGGTCTGCCAGGTGTCCAGCCGAACGGCCTGCAACGCTATTTGTGTGCAGGCGCATTCCCGACAATCCAATCCGCCGGTCTCAAAATCGAGACCGATACCGACGTATATTTTCTGTTCTGCTTTGGGTGCCATGATTATGGTAAAATAAACATTAAAGAATTTTTATAGGTCTGCAAAGCGTTACAGCCCATGTAATTGCTGTAGCGGATAACAGCGGTCATAATAACCACCTTGTCTTTCATGGAGTGTATTTCCGCTTTATGGGCGGAATAGAAGTCATTCCAACAGACACATTCTACAAGCTGGTTGTTCTGCGCCAGTACAAGTTTGGCGAATCGTTTCCTTGCGCCCGTTTCACGGTCATTGTAGCTGTGTTCCGACACGTCGGCTACGGTTACGCAGACCGTGGCTCTTCGGCCGTCATTCTCGTCCTTGAGTATCTCCTCCAGGGATAAATAGCTCGCCTTTCCCTTGACCGCGGCGCGGGCCTCGGAATTGTCGAATATGCGTCGGTAATCGATGCTGCCGATACCCGAAACTTCGATCTGGAGTCTTGACCAGAAATAGTGTCTGTCACGCATAGATTCCGGAAAGTCTTTCTCGGGGAGCTCAAATCCGAGTTCTTGCGCCGCTCGTTTCAGGACGGAGTGACGTTCGGTTACAGCCTGAATATTTTCTATTCGGTCAAAACAGCCGGCAAGTATCATGTTCTTTACATGACGGGCATTGACGGGAACCTTGACCGCCTCATCCGGGTTATCCGGGTCGTCCCAGTATTTGTACTTTTTGAGCTTGTAGCGAAATATCCGGTGGATGAAGTTCTCGATACTGAGGAAAGGCCCCTTTGCCCGTTCTGTCACGATGTATTCCACGGTTTTGATTCCCACCTGTTTGATGCGTGTCAGGGACCAGTAAATTTCATCCGTGGTATAATCGGTGAAAAACTCCACTGTAGAGTGGTTGATGTCAGGAGGTACAATCTTGGCGCCCGAGCAGCGTTCCATCTCTGACATAAGAGCCGGGATTTCCTTGTCATCGGCCCATTGCAGGGCGACCGTATAGAATGCCGAGGGGAAATTGGCTTTGAGCCATGCTCCGCAGAAGGCTGTCAAGGCGTATGCTGCCGCATGGCTCCGATTGAAGGAGTATTTTCCCGCTACTTCAATCTTATGCCAGATCTCTTCTGCTTCATAGTCGGGGCAGCCGTTACGGATGGCTCCTGCTATGAAATCGACCTTTAATGAGGCCATAAGGTCGGCCTTCTTTTTGCCGATGGCTTTGCGCAGGTAGTCTGTCTTTCCCAAGTCAAACCCTCCGAGAGTATGGGCCACGGACATGAACTGTTCCTGGTACACCATAATTCCGAATGTGGTCCTGGTTGCCTCATAGCAGCCGAAATTGTATACCGGCTCTACTTCTCCGCGTCTGAAACGCACATAGTCATCCGTTGCCCCGATATCGAGTGTTGCCGGGCGGTACAAGGCATTGATGGCGATCAGGTCTTCGATACAGTCGGGGTTCACGTCCTGAATAAAACGGGTGATACCCGGTGAAGAGAACTGAAAAATGTTCTGCGTGTTCCCCTCCGACAGCAGCCGGTAAGTCTTCTCGTCATCCAGCATCTCGCCGGTAATCCTTTCTATGCTGAGCGACTGTCCGTAGTGCTCGTTGACCAGGCGAAGTACGGCACTGAGCTTGGCCAGTTCCTTGGTGGCAAGCACATCCTCCTTCAACAGGCCGATCTCATCCACGGAATAGCCGTCAAACTCGGAAACCAACGCCCCCTCCATTTTGCGGACGGGCAGAAAATCAAAACACTCGGCAGTTTGCCCATCTTTGGAGTCGGGCGTGACAATGATTGCCGAGGCGTGTATGGAAGCCGCCTTGGGTTGGCCAAGCACCATACGCACGTCTTCGATAACCTGCGGATACCGCTGGATAAAATCATAGAGCTTGCGGTTGGAGCGGGCAAGTTGAAAAAGTCCTGTCCAGTCCGTCGTATCGTCCAGCATAGCGGTGATGTAGTTGACGATGTGGTGAGGTATTCTGTGCACCCTCGCCACATCTTTCAGGGCAGCCTTCAACTTCATGGTTGTGAACGTACCCGCTGAAAAGACTCGCTGGCGGCCATTGACGTTATATCGTTCTTCAAGGTAATCCTTGATTTCCTGCCTGCGGTCCGAGGCGTAATCGACATCGATATCCGCCTTACGGGAGGGCGGAATGTCCGCCCTCCACAAGTCCCTTTCCTACGAACGAGTCCATCACTGTGATTGCATCGCCCGCTCTTTTAATTGTTACCTCTGTTATTTTCATATTATCGAATATATTTCTTGTAGTTGATAATGTCAGAGACAGTCTGCCGGGACACACCGTACTGCTGGGCCAGTTTCTCCTGGGAGATTCCTCCGGCGTGGTATGCAACCCTTATCGCTTCCGCCTCGGCATTGGTCAATTTCGCATTGGGGCTCTTCTCACCATAATCCCATTTCAGATTATTGGCTATGGCGTGCTCCATGTTCCGCTGGTGCGTGCACATTTCCAGATTGTCTGCGGCATTGTTATAGCGGTTCCCGTCGAGGTGATTGACTTCCAGTCTTGGATTCCAGCCCTCAAGGAAATATTCCGCGACCAGCCTGTGGACGGTGAACTTGGTCCCGATCCCTCCTTTGTAAAGCCTTACACAGTCGTAAAGAGAAGTTGTGCCGCACCAATGGCATAAGATCCGCTCGGGCTGCGTATATGTGATTCCGTCGTGCGAGACTTCGCGTTCGAGACTCTTGATACGACCTTTGTTGCTGATTTGATAATACCCTTCATAATTGCGAATGTCCACCCATACTTCCTGGGTGCTGCTCATCTGTTATTCTGTTCAGTGCTGTCGTGTATATTTTCGGATCTATTTCAATGCCGACGAATCGTCGCCCGGTATTTCGACACGCGAGAGCACAGCTCCCGCTCCCCATCGCAAAGTCCAGAACCAGGTCGTTCTCATCAGTATAGATTCTGATGAGGTATTCGAGAAGGGCGACCGGTTTCTGGGCCGAATGCAAATACGAGAGTTGTTTGTCGGTCTTGAATCTGAGTACGCTGCGGGGATAACGTTCTGTGGAGCTATAATCCCGGTAGTTGTCATACTTCCGGTAAATCTCTCCGGCATCGCATTTTTTCCGATGGGCGGCCATTATGACTTTGCGTTTATGACCCTCACTTTTTATCGGATTGTACAATGGAAGTCGGTCATAAAACACCAGAATATCCTCGTGCGCTTTCATCGGCATTCGTCTGGCATTGAGAAAGCCGGTAGCCAGCGTTTTTTCCCAGACCCAGGCATAGCGCAGTTTTTTCAGGTTCGAACTGCCAAGCACGCTGGTAAAGGGTTGCTGGCAGAAAAGGAGTATCGGAGTGTCCGGCATCGTAACCGAACCGACAGCCTGCCACATGCCGGGTATGTCAATCACGGAATCCCATCGGCAATGTGTTGTCCCGTATGGCGGATCAGTAAAGACCATATCGGCCCTAAGCCCTTCTCCGGCAAGTACAGGTAATACCTCTAAGGCATCTCCCAGGTACAAATCACAGCCCTTATATGGCTGGTGGTGTTGAAATGGTTTGTTCATGCGCTTCGAGTTCTTTCAGGTTCCACAAGCAATCTCGGCGGTCGAAAAGAATCTCATCGCCACAAATCAATTCATCGGCATACAAGGTCATTTCATTCCCCTTTCGCAGCACTCTCAGGCGTGCGTCCGGCAGCAAGCGGAAAACCGATTCTCCGGAGAGAATTTCTACGAACTTACCACCCCGTTCCAACGGGACATCGGGGGCCAGCACGGTCAGTTCGTCTTTCCAGTTAAGACCGCAGCGTTCAGGCACGAGAAAGCGGGAAAAAAGCAGTCCATAGCGCAAGGGGTCGATGGAGGTAATGCCCAACAGGTATGAGACAAGAGAGCCTCCAGCAGAACCTCGGCCGATACCGGTGGCAATTCCTCTTCTGTGCGCCTCGCAGACCATATCCCACTGTATAAGGAAGTAGTCCACGTTATTGGTAGATTCTATGATGTAGACTTCATCGTCCAGACGTTCCCTGTAACGGTCGTGCTCCGTTGGGGGTATCTTTGCCTGAAGCCCTTCGTCCAGCAACCGGAGAAACATCGTTCTGCGGTCTCCGTATTTTTGAAGTTCATCTTCCCGCATCATGTATTCCGGCATAAACATACGTCCGGTTTCAAAGATTGCGGTAGCTTCTTCCGCTATCCGTACTGTATGTCGGCACATCCGCGCGAAAATCCAGTCAAAGTCCCAGCTTTCATCAAAGAGTTGCGACAACTGCACATAAAGTTCGTCTACTGTTTTCATGTATTGGTCATCGCTCTGTTCATGCGCTGCTCCTGATGCAATCTTGTTCAGAAGGATTTTGACACCGGCCTCATCCTTATCCGGGTAATAGCAGTCCGGTATCAGTATCGGTTCTACCGAGAAGCGACCGGTATGTTTGTCATAACAACTTTTGAAATAGTGCTGTAATGCACAAAGTTGTTCCCGATCGATACGGTCCGCCTTGAACTCCGAAGCGTCTACCTGATAGTAGACTGATTCGAATCCCTGACGCAACCGTTCAACCTGACGGGGATGGTCCGTCATCCAGTAAGCGGACCGGGTGCCGAATACAAGGACGCAGCCTTCTGCACAGGTAAGAAGCCGGTCATACAACAGACTTGGTATTTCAGAATCTACCATAATGGACCGTTGCACTTTCAACAGATTGCGCAGGCCCCGGTTGTCGAGAGCATATATCTTCACGTCCACCGATGTCTCCTCGTGCTGCATCTTCAACGTATAACCGAAGATATGTTTCAGACCGGCGGAAGCACAAGTCTTCTGGAAATTCAGGGTTGCCGCCATCGTGTTCCTGTCGCAGATACCCAGGGCCTTTTGTCCGAGCCAGACAGCCTTACGGCACCAGGTTTCCAAAGCTCCTGAACCATTAAGCAGTTCATAAGGAGTATGAATGCCGAGGTGGACAAACGGCACCTGGTGTTGAAGAGATTGCAAGCGACCTATGTACTTGAGAATGTTGAAACGGAACTCCTCCCGCAAGTCGTAGTAGTACCAGTTCCTCCCGAAAGGGAACGCTACATGGTAGATACCTTCTTCCATCAGCACTTCCGGATTCTCCATCAGATTGAAAACGGGGTTCTCGCCATCGCCACGGAATATGGACTCAACACCCGACAAATCGGCCAAGAAGAGTTTCCCGAAATCCGGGATGTCTACCACCTCTGCATCGATGGGGACATATGTAATACCCTGGGCATCCAGCCAGGCTGTCAGTTTCTGCATTATTTTTCCTGTACTTTTGATAGTTTGTACTCGATGGGGGTCAGGAGACGGTAGGCAAAGGTCTCATATACTTGATCGACTTCCATCTCATCCCAATCTTTTTTAGCGTCGGCAATATCTGCCACCAAAACCTCGAAATAGGGTTTCAGCCGATCCACTGTATGCTTGACAGCTTCCACTGCATCGCCGTCATAACCGACCACCACGACTTTCACGCCTTTGCATTGCAATTTATAAAGCTGTACGTCGGATATCTTTTTCCCGAAGGTTGCAATGGCGGCGATATGGGTATTGTCATACAGTTCCAGTTTGCGTGTAAGGGCTATGACATCAAAAATCCCCTCGGTAAGAATGACCGTGTCAGTCTCATCCGGACGGATGGAGTCGTAGTTGTAGAGCAGTTTCGAGAAATCGTTGTCCGTGGAGTTACGGTAACGCAGTATTTTGTATTCCCCGTTATGTTTCGCTTTCCTGTTGTGTGCGTCTATTTCTTTTTTCGACCAGGTATGGCGCGCCACATAGCCTACTACCGAGTGATTGTCCTCCACAGGGAATATGACGTAATCGGAAAAACGAGGATTCAGTTTGCCTGTGACGCCTACCGGGAAATATTCGTAATCGTCAAAAGTAAACGACCGCTCTTGAAGATAAGGGTGGCGGAACGTGCGTTTGTAAAAATCCGGAAGACAGGTTTCATGCAGCTCGTCGTCCAGCTCTTCGACTTCCCGTCCCAGAATCAGGTGCAGATCCAGAGGAGTGTCCAAATCAGCCGTAGCCGTTACCATCAGGTCCATGCGGCCGAGAGCCGATAGCAGCTGTTCAAGTGTCCTGGTGGAGGCCCCGCATGAAAAGCAATGCGACATGAATGGCTTTCGATGGGAGGTTTCCCTGCCGATATAGATGCCGAACTTGCCTCCCGTCTTACCACAGAATGGACAGCGGGGGACAATCAGATTCTTGCCGCTTCCGTCTCGCTTGGCTCCTGTCTCCCTGATAATCTCTGCAATTAAATGCTGTTGTTCCTGTACCGATAGTTCCATACTAAGGAATAGCTTCGGTTAAGACAGAGAGGTTTATGATAAGCCAAATTTTATCAATTAAATTGCGATAAATTCACTATTCCCGACAAATTAGCTCTAAAACTTTTTTCTGTTTCCGACAAAATGGAGCAGAAACATTTTATCGTTTCCGACAAATCATTTATCTTTGCAGTAAATGAAAAATCTTAGTTATGCCCGAAAAAATATTCAAGCGTAAGATCTACGAAAGAATGCTCCGGTGGAAGCAGGAAAGCAATGGACATACGGCACTTTTGATAAAAGGAGCGCGTCGAGTCGGGAAATCCACTATTGCCAAGGAGTTTGCATGCCAGGAGTATAAATCCTATATTATCATCGATTTTTCGATAGCGGATGATGCCGTCAAAGAACTATTTTCCCACATTTCGGATCTGAATTACTTTTTCCTGCGGATTCAATCATTGTTCAACGTATCGCTACATGAACGGGAATCGGTCATCGTTTTCGATGAAGTACAACTATATCCTCCTGCCCGACAGGCAATCAAACACCTTGTAAAAGATCACAGATATGACTATATAGAAACCGGTTCCCTTCTTTCCATCAAAAAAAATGTGAAAGGTATCGTGATTCCGAGCGAAGAAACTCGCATTGCGATGTATCCACTGGATTACGAAGAATTCTTATGGGCTATCGATAAGCCTCAGACCTATGAGTTGATCCGATACTCGTATCAAAATTTTAAGTCTCTGGGAGATGCCGTCAATCGTGATCTTATGCGCAATTTCCGTCTGTACATGCTTATCGGTGGTATGCCGCAGGCTGTAAATGCGTATCTTGAATCGAATGATTTTTCAGCCATAGATGCGGTAAAAAGAAACATTCTCGAACTGTATATCGATGATTTCCGTAAAATCGATCCGACAGGACGTACTTCGCGTTTGTTTACCTCGATTCCGGCAGAACTCTCTCGCAATACTGCACGTTATAAGGTGGGAAGCGTGATTGAGAATGCGACAGCCGCCCGGCTCAGTGAATTATTGATGGATATGGCAGATTCCATGACGGTGAACTTTGCCTATCATGCGAATGATCCCAGTGTCGGATTCTCTCTTCATGCCGATTACGACTATTTCAAGATGTTTCTTGCCGATACGGGATTGTTCGTTACGCTTGCTTTCATGGACCGCGACTATACGGAGAATGTAATATACCGAAAGCTCCTTTCCGACAAACTCAGTACGGATTTGGGATATGTATATGAGAATGCAATCGCCCAAATGTTGAAGAGTGCAGGCAATGAACTTTTTTACTATACATTTAAGGAGGAGATAGTGAAAGATGAGGAAAAGAATAAAACCGTCCGCAGTTATGAAATAGATTTCCTGCTTTCGCGTAAAGACAAAATATGCCCTATCGAAGTTAAATCTTCCGGATATAACTCACACAAATCCCTGGATAAATTTCAGCAAAAATTTTCGGCGAGAATTCTTCACAGGTATCTTCTCTATACCAAAGATTCAAAGAAAGACAAGGATATTTTTTGCTTGCCCATATATATGACGGAATTATTATAAAGCATTATCAAAGCAAAGTTGTAAAGGAACAGGATTCATTGATACTGAAAGATAGATGATGAGAGATACGATATTTTAAGTCATGCAACACCGGCAGATAACGATTTTTCCATCTGGATTGCTTCCCGATTGGAGATGTTAGGATATAAAGTTTGGATAGATAAAGAAGGGTTACTGGGTGGAGAACGTTTTTGGGCAACCATTCAAAAAGCCTTGGATTGCTCAATAAAAGTTTTATTCGTTTACTCAAAAAATATTGTAACGACAGAAGGCATACTTCGGCAAGGAATTGAAAATGAGTTGGAATACGCAAAGAGTATTGCTGCACAAGATGGATTGCAGGATTTTATCATCCCATTACATATAGACAATTCCAACTATCATTTAGTAATAGGACAACCGAATATTAACCATATTCCATTTAACAATAATTGGGCTGATGGATTAAAGCAACTGCTAAAAAAATTGGAGAAAGACCCCGCCTCGAGTTCGGAAATATCCACGGATGCCGAATGGTCGGTAAAGTCCGCCAGCTCGCAGAGGTAGGCCGAGGAGCCGGATATTACGATATATGCCATACCGACTCATCCGGTGAATCCAGCACGATGCGTCCCTGAAGGATCGTCCCGACGATCGGCAGAGCCGTGCTTCGCGGTCCTTTGACCGTCTTCGGCCTCTTCACGAATATGGTCGAATAAGGCGGACTGCTGTGCTCTTTTTTATTAGCACTATGGCCTGCCTCGGCATATCCTGCACACAACAGTACGACAAGAAAGAACAACAGAATCTTTTTTCATGGTAAACGGTGTTTTGAAGGTTTCCGAAAAACTATTTGAAAGTTCGGGTATAGGAGATCGACGGCATGATCGGAATGAGCACCGTAGCCTTGTAAGTTCCGCGGTGCGGGTAGATGCTTACGGGATTCTTGTGCCAGGTGGCGTTCAGGATCGAGAACTGCCAGTTGCGCACGCCGTTCCGTTTGCGTCGTTCCATATTGTAGCTGATGTCCGTGCGGAAATAGTTACGCATCCGCATCGTCGGATAAGGCGTGATTCCGAAGATTGGGTTTCCGTCGGAATCGGGATAGGCCGTGTTCGTCAGCCGGTACGGCAGCCCCGTTCTCCACGAAACGTTCAGCGAAAAGGTGTGCCGGCGTCCCCTGTCGGGTTGTTTCACGACATCATAGCTCATGAACGTATTGAAGTCGTGGGGAATGTCGTATTCGAAGGGATAGGTCACTCCGTCCGAACGGCGGCGGGAGTTCGTGTAGGTGTAAGATGCCGTCAGGCTCAACCGGTCGGTCTGCCATTGCAACATCGCCTCGACTCCGAACGCCCATCCCGTGCCGTAGACGAATCCGTCGCGGCCGAGCAGAAAATCGTCGCTGTCGTAGATCATCGGCAGGTTGCGCATGCGTTTGTAGTAGGTCTCCAGCGAGAGCGTCAGCCGTTCGTGCAGTTTCATACGCCCGCCCAGCGCCACCTGCCAGGCACGTTGCAGACGTCCGTCCTGGAACGGAGTCCAGAAATCGATCGGCATCGAATAATAATAGCGGTTGAACTGCACGAGAGCCTGCGAATTGAGCGTCGCCGAGGCCCATACCGCCCGATCTCGGCCGAAATCGTAGGAAAGCTGAGCCCGCGGCTCCAGCGCGAAAGCCGTATCGTCCGCATTGTCGTAAAGCGCACCCCGCACTCCGAGATCCGCGCGCCAGGATCCCCATTGCAGGCGGTTATTCACGAACAGAGCTCCGGAAAGGAGTTGCGAGGCCGGATATTCGGTTTCCCGCTCCTGTCCCTCGACCACGGCTCGCGTGTGCATCGGCAGGAACCGCTGTGCCGAGAAGCTGGCGCCGTATTCGAGTGCATAGTGCTCCGAGAGCCGGTGGTCGAAGGTCATGCGGGCTCCGAACTCGTGAGTCCGGAAGGTGGTCTTGCCTTCGTTCACACTTCCATCTTCCCGGTATTCGGCCTGCTGGCGGTTTTGCAGGAATGAGTAGTAGACGACGGCCGTGGAGCCGAGCCCCTCGCGCCATCGGGAGCGAAGACGCAGCGAGGCGGTCGTATTGCCCCATCCGAAGCTGTTCTCGGCTCCTTCGTCCGCATTGCGCATCCGGTCGTCGCCTGTATAGACCCCCAGCGAAAGCGTATGGCTGCGGTGTACGTCGTACGAAAGCTTGCCCGTGATGTCGTGGAATCCGAAACGGACGGAGTTCCCCACGGCTGCCAGAACAGCCTCGGGGAAGAAGTAGCGGGCGGAGACGAGGTAAGAGCCTTTGCCGCGCACGAGCGGACCGTCCGCCGTGCCGGCCAGCGACAACGTCCCCACCGTAAGCGACTGCCGGTGGTGCTGCCGGTCGCCCTCGCGGGTGCGGATCTGCGTCAGCGCCGAAAGGCGGGAGCCGTAGGCCGGGGAGATGTAACCTTTCGACACTTCGGCCGACTGCACCGTCTCACCGCTGAAGATCGAGAGCAGTCCGTAGGCGTGGGCCTGGTTATAGATCGGCACGTCATCGTAGAGAATCTGCGTCTGGTCGTTGCTGCCGCCGCGCACCAGCAGCCCCGACATGCCGTCCTTGCCGGCCGTGACGCCCGGGAGCAGTTGCAGGAACTTGAAGATATCCTTTTCTCCGGCGAACAACGGGGCGTATTTGAGTTGTTCGACATCGACGCCGATATTACCCGTCTGCCGGAAGACCATCAGCGGCTTGCGCGCCGTGACGGATATCGAGTCGATGGCCACGGAGCGGGCAACGCTGTCGGGCGGGGATTGGGCCAAAACGAATGTAGGAAGCAACAGCAATAGGCTGGCTGCAAACTGTCGGATCATAGTTCGGAAGTCTGGGTATAATTGTATCCGGCAAAGATGCCGAGGCCGTTCGAAATATTGGAATAAACGGTGATCTGTTCGATAAAGGGATTCTCCTCAGCGCCCCATTCGCTGTTGAGCTGCTGTTTGTAGCGCGAGCGCATGTAGCGGTCGTAGGCCGACGATGGCGTTATGACACGAAACGTATGACGGAACCGGGTCCACTCATCGGTGCTACCCCAAACCGAGAAGCGCAGCGGCAACACCTGCTCGCTGTTCTCGCAGGGGATGCGCAGGAACTTTTCGAAAACAATCGTGCTCCCCTTCTCGTCAGCCTCGTAGGCGTCGTTCGCACCGTTCACCTGATCCACGAACGGAGAGGGCGTATAATACTCGCTGATCTCTGCTCGTTTCGTTCCCGTGGCTTGTTCTGTTTGGATGTAGTCGCCGCGAATCCAGACAGCCTTTACATCCCGGGGAACAGTCAGTGCGTCGAGGAGGAAATGGCGGTATTCGCCCTTCTGCCGCACGAATCCGATATCCGCCTGCGGAGCCGCAGGAACGTCCGTCTCGGCTGACAGCAGTCCGTAATCCGGAACATCCACCTCCAGCCGGTAACGACGGCCCGTCGCAGCCCGGAAGCCGGTATTGGTCGCACCCTGCGGGGACGCCGTGCAGCGAACGACCTCACGCCCGTCTTCGAACAGGCGGATTTCAGCCTCCGAGACCGGTTTGAACGTCATGATCTCATCCGTATAGATTCCGCTCCAATGCAGCGACACCGTGAATTCCTCCTGCGGCGTCAGCAGGGCGTTGATCGTAACCTGAGGCTCGGGAGCATGGCCCCCGAAATCGTAGTCCACTTCGATGCAGGCCGTAAAAAGCAGGGCGCACGATACCGCCGCACAGCCGGACGACAGTGGACGGAACAGGTAGCGGAGAATCTTCATTGCCAAATATAATCTACGTTTTTCGAAGCATGGAAAACCTCCGTCCCATCGGGGGCGTAAAGTGTCATGCCGATACTTTTCTTATCCCACCGATAAAGCGATCCGCTAAGTATTTCGCGATCTTGGTCTCGGGGTATCAGTGTCAAATCCGGGTTTCGATAGATGTAATTGTAATGGTACTCCGTCGGTTCGGCATCGGCTGTCTGTTCCGTGAAAGTACATTCCGAATCCGAGGTGAATCGCAACGTATAATCGGTCTCTTCGGTATACATCGCCCATTCGCTGCCGGTAAGATGGTCGGGAATAGAGATGGAAGCTTCTTTAGAACAACTTGATATTAAAATACAACATACGAAAAGGGCAAGGATTCTCACCTCTCGAAGACGAATGAATAAATGGTTAGGAAACATCATATATAATAATTCGGGTTAGCGTCAGAGTAACGATTGAGTCTAAACATTTGTTTTCGTACGATAATCCACACACTAAACGGATTCTGAGTAGAAATATTATTTAAGTAAAAATAATTTTCTACCCAGAATTCTCTGTGTTTTATATCTATTTTGATCCTCGAGAGGAAGTGTAATTTAACCGAAGTACGCCAGCTCCAGCCTCTCCCGTACCGCGACTATATATATACAAATCCATCGTTGCAGTTTGGTGATAGGCCAACCGACCGACAGGAACAAGTGTATGAGATTTGAGCTCCCTTGTCCACAATCCGTTCGCGCCGCTGTTGATATAATACATGAAATCGGGTGAAAAACTTTCCCATGTTCGGCTATAACGCTGAACCCGAACATAGTATGCAGTCTTGTATTTATTCCACCCAAAAAGCCCTTTTTTATGTGCAGTAAATTCGATTGCGACTACCTCATTGCCATCTAAGCGACCTTCGGCCCAAAACTTACTTTTCCCTACCGTCGATTTCAGGTAATTGGAATGTGTTTCTACGCCTCGTGTTTCAACTTCATGAAACCGCTGGAATTCTTTGGTATTTCGGACATCCGTAATCGTATTGAAATTATGGATCTCATTACCGATTTGTACTTCTCCACGAATATTGCAGACATAGGCATAGCTCGATTTTTCATTAGGCAAGTAAGGATTAAACAACTCCTCATCTTCCGGATTATCATTGTAAAGAAAAAACTCGCGGTACTTTTCCTTGATAGCCTCTGCATCTGACAATGTCGCCGCACGGTCGATCTCTTCGGCGGCTCGGTACAACGCATCATACTGGGATTCAAAATTTCGTTTCGCATACCATGCTTCTCGGTCGTCGGACTCCATCTCTATAAGCGCACGAATTTGGTTTTCCATCTCTTCGATAGACGAGAATGAAAGTATACCCGGTTGAACATGGGTTTGCGATGTTTGCTGCCCTTCAGACAGCATCTCAGATTGAAAATTCTTTTCACAAGCACAAATCAGAGTTGCAATGCTTGCCAACAACAGTAAATTTAAAAATTTCATAAATGTAGAATTTAACGGTTAATTGAATCGATCGATTACGCCGGTAAAATTAAATCGAAAGATCCATCACAGAAGAAAAATCGGCCCATTAAAATCTATCATTACAGATTTGTATATCACATATTTTCAGCACGTTGTCGATGTAGTAAAAACCGATTTTCTCTCCCCTATATCGCATAATTCGCAATGTGCTGAAAATTAGCGCATTAAAACACCAGCACAGATGCATATGCATTAAACCTTTGAAAATCAAAGGAATAATCACATTTCATTCAGGAAGAGATCTTTGCCCGGAGTGTCCGAGTTGGCGATACGGCTTTTGAGCCGCGACTTGCGGTTATAGACATTCGCCACGGAATCCCCGGTCAAAAGGCTGATGATTGGCGCCGAAAAACCCGCATAGATATAGCAGAGCAGGTCGATGTCCGAAGCTTTGAACCGAGGAAACTGCGCTCTGAGCTTGGCGATGATGTTATCGTTGACCGTATCGACGATCTCCTCCATCTCCTTTTTGGCCGCCGGATCGGACGACAGGCGGGACATGAAGCTTTTGACCTGCCTGTACACCTCTGCTTGCTGTTTTTGCGTATTCTCCCGTTCGTAGAATGCACGTCCGAGATTGTCGAGCATCTCGAAGCGCGAAAGCGCCAGCTGCTTGAGCCGGGATTCCATGCCTTTCGTCCGCTCCAGTTGAGAGATGATACGACTCTCGGAACGCCGCAGATGATCCACTGCCGCCATGTAACGTCCAATCTCGAACTGCTTACGACGAATACGTTGCCTGAAAATATATACAATCAGGAATATGGCGGCTCCAATCAGGATGAAGATCAAGATTCCGACATAAGTGCGGACTTGCAGCCTGTAATCTGCAAATTCCGATTGTTCTTTGTAAAACTTGCGTTCTGCGGCGGTCGCCGACTGATAAAGCGCCAGCCGGGAAACGGAATCGCTCAACTCGATATATTTTTCGATTGCAGTCTTAGCCGCCGTAGGGTTTCCGTCGGCCGTTTCTATTTGGAAAGACAGATAATTCAAGGCAGCACTATCGCGCAGGTCGACTGCTTCATCCCGGGCCAGCGTGAGAAAATAGCGCGCGCTGTCGAACTTATGCAGTCCGCAGTAGATCTCAGCCAGCAAGATGCATTCGAAAAAAGAGACCGTCTGCGGATCCAACCGCCCGAGTTCCCCGACGACTTTCAGCGCTTCGGAATAATTTCCGCCTGCCGCGTACATCGAACCCAGATTGCCCAGACAGGCCGCGAAAATCTCATCGTCTGCACGCTTGCGGGCCAGACTCAGGGCCGCAGCATAATATTTCCGAGCATTCGTCGTATCCTTCAGACTGAAATAGGCATTGGCAAGATTCAACTGTGCACTGTTCTGCGAGGAGGTATTGCCCAGCAGTCTGAAATGCGATAGCGCCTTCCGGTAGTATTCGAGCATTCCTTCATAATTCATCTGTTCGGAATAGACCTCCCCGAGACGCGTGTAGACCAGTCCCAGAAAATAATTCTTGCGGGCAGCACGGGCGTGCCTCTCCGCCGTCAGGTAAAAGCTTACGGCCCGGGAATAATCCGCCCCGTTCTGACATACACGCCCAAATGGAAAGGGAAAGAAAGGATACCTTGCACATAAGTACCATCAATGAACTCAAAAACGGACATAGGGATATAATAGAGAATTTCCTAAAGGGAGATACCATTTTAATCAAAATATTTCAAACCCGGGACATTAATGCTTATACCTACCCGGTAGAGGTCAAGTAATCCGTATCATAAAAAACATTTGAACTATGAGATTATACAAGACAATGAACAGCATCACCAAAGGCATGATACAAAACATTGTACTGCCAGCAATACTGTCCCTTGCCGGCTGCAGTGTTCCTGTGGCACCATCCGATGTCGAAATGATCCGTCACTTCAATGTGAACGAAGCGGCTTTCAATGGAATCCGGGAGGTCATTGCCCGCTGTCCTTACGGCATGTACTATCCCCCGTATAACATGCAGGAAGATACCGCCTGTCTAAGAGGAATCAATACGGAAGACAGGCATACGTTGGATTCGCTGTTGGCGGTAATCGATTGTGAGCGAGTATTCTATTTCGGGAAAGAGGCAAAGAAGGAGGCAATGACGGAATCCGGCTGGTACGGGCACGGCATATACCAGTTTTTCTATCCCGTACTTTTCGCATGGTTACTCTGTCGGCGGAACAAGCAAGGACTTTGTATATGACCCAGGGCTGAAAGACCGTCCGGCAATACGAATGACAGAATACGGTGAACGGAATGAGATATACCGGAAAAGTCATAATGACACGACCCTGTACAAGCGGATTAAGGGAGACTGGTATATCCAGCTGTCACACGACAACTGAAGACAATAACAAAAACAGATTATTAAATGAAAACAACCCGCATCATAAACAAGAGTATCATTTATCTGAGTGTCGTATTGCTGCTGTGTAAGTATCCGTTAATCCCCACCTTGTGGATGATTTTTGAGGATTCTACCTTTG
>ERZ1664511.13-NODE-13-length-52080-cov-8.405305_pt1 | contig 52080 bp, 34 predicted proteins | sample MGYA00575336_ERZ1664511 | MGnify/ENA primary metagenome ERZ1664511 (study PRJEB40874, sample SAMEA4040739) | Gallus gallus | biome: gut; material: content | place: India | collected 2016-01-01 | study: EMG produced TPA metagenomics assembly of PRJEB14491 data set...
ATTCCGATAGTTGTAGCTCAAACTGACATAAGAGACCTTTTCGATACCTGTCCGATAGAGTCCGACAAGAGTTGTTCCTCCGAATTTCTGATAGAAGTCCAGCGCGAAATTCTTATAATTCGCCGAGACGTAAACAGAGACAGGGAAAGTCCAGTAACGGTATGTCGGTACTTCCTGTGATGGCTGGAAAAGCTGCTGCGCGGCCTCCACGCTGCCGCCGATGCGGAGGTATTTCCAGGGGGTGTAATTCAGATTCAACTCGCCGCCCCGCCTCACATCCTGCCGGGCATTGTCGGTTTAATAGAGGATGCACCCTTCGCCATAACGGTAGGCGTCGAAAAGGCTGTTGCGGGTATAGTCATAAAAAAGGCTCGCTTGCAGCGTGAATTTCCGCACATAAAGATCGTAACTGAACCTCCAGGACTGCCGGTGGGCGTTCTCAAGGTCCGGATTCCCCGTCTGATAAAAGTTGTTCATAATCAGAATCCGAGCGTCGGACATCTGCAGCATTTCGGGCATCTGAGTTCCCGATTCGTACATCAGGCGCAAGGCGTGGGTATCGTCGAAGTTGTATCCGGCCATGAGCATCGGCGTGAAGGTCAGGTTGTGGAACCCGCCGCTGCCCGTCCGCACGTCGTAGTCGGCTCCCAGACTAGCGCGGTAGAGGAATGAGCGGACCTTGCCGCTGATCTCCGCATAGAGGCGGTGCGCCTGCGTGTGGATCGTCTCCTTTTCGGCCGCTTCGGAGAGGGAATTGCTCAGTTCGTTTGTCAGGAAATTGTAATGGCCCCGATAACCTACCGAAAGCGAAGCCTGTTTGAAGCGGTGTCCGTAGACGACCTCGCCGATCAGCGTCCGTTTCCGGTTGTCGAGATCCATCCGGTCGTCGAAGCCCGTCGGGCCGCTCTCCAGGGAGCGGGTCTGCTGCTCACTGTCGAAATAGCTGCCGACCAAATTCACGGCCAGAGAGTTGTTCGCGCCGAATTGCCTGGCGAAATAGACGTCAAGCGTCGGTACGACGCTCTGCTTCCGGTCGGTGAGCCGACCCGAGCGCTCCTCTTCGACGGCATTCTGCGTCAGGACGATGCTCTTGTCGGCATCCATCTTGTCGTTTGCCGTGTTGGCGAAGACCCGGATTTGCAGGTCGTAGTTCCCCTCGCGGCTGAGCGAATAGGTAAGTCCGACATGGTGCTGATGTCCCCAGTTTCGGCTCTCTCGCAGATAATCATAAAGATAGGAATCATTACCGATCCGATAGTCGTAATGTCCTGTTTCAAGATCGGTTTTGTCGCGTTTCATGTTGATGTGGGCACCGTAGTTGAACGTGAAGCGGTTATCGCCCTTGATATAGGAAAGGGCCACCGAGCCGTTCGAGAACATCTGCCCCAGTGTGCCGTAGAGATTGCCGCTCCAGCCCGTATCGAGCGGGCGGGTACGGATATTGACCACCTGCTCGGCGTCGTCCATATAACGGATCGGCGGCACGTCGTAGAGCTCGACGCTGCGGACTTTATCGGCGGGAATCAGCCGCAACTCCTCTTCCGTGGCCTTGATACCGTTAATCAGAATCAATACCGACTTGCCGTCGATTGTCGCCAGTGCGTTGGTCGTCCGATCGACACGCAGGTTGGGCAATGTAGCGACCAGTTCGCGCCCGTCCGAAGCCTTCCCGACCTGCTCTTTCGTAAAAAGATAGGAGGTCTTGTCGATGCTGCGGACGGTGCGTTTCCCCTCGACCACCACTTCGCCGATCGCTGTCGAATCGGCTTCGAGCCTGACATCACGGTTGAGATTCCCGTCGGCAGAGACCGCCAGTGAGACGCTCCGGTAGCCCAGGTATGAGACCCGGAGGCGGTATTCGCCCGGAGCGGGAGCCTCGACCGCGTAGCGGCCATCGAGGTCAGAGGCTGTGCCACTGACCACGGTCAGCGTGTCGCTGGCCCGGAAGAGTGCGACATTGGCGAAGGAGATGGGCCGACGCTGTTCGTTGAGAATGCGGCCGCGGATTGTTACGGGCTGCCCCGTACAAACGTTGAAACCAAGCAGAGCCAGGATGATGACAAGATTCTTCATATGGAAAATGGGGTTATCTGGAAGAGGCTGACGCCCGAATTCCGACAGAACAAATATAGCAAAAATATAAAGGACATGACGGCTGTCCTGCTGCAACAGAAGCCTACAGCGTGTTTTAACCGCCTTAGAGAAGGATTTGACAAATCCAGGCCGGACTCCGCCGGCGAAACAGAAACGGGAACCTTTGTGAGGACCCCGAAACTGCAAATCCTTTGCGATCGTCCGCCGGTCGATTTCTCGCCGCGGAGGGACAATCTGGTCGTAATTGATCGTCAGTCGCCGCTACATATGATTTGATTTGCCATATATCATTGCACATTATTGAGCGACGACAGTTGAATATCCTTTTTATGAACTGGAAACAATCTCTAAAGTATCACGCGATCAGCGCAACAATTTGTAGCCGACGCCCCGGGCATTGACGATCTGCACCGAAGGGTCGGAGGACAACCGGCGCCGCAGGCGTGTGATGAAGACATGCAGGCTGCGGGCGTTGAAGAAGGAGTCGTCGCCCCAGATGCGTTGCAGGATCAACGGCGTCGGGACAACCTCATCCGCATGCTCGCAGAGCAGTTTCAGGATGTCGGCTTCACGGGCCGAGAGTTCCTGCGTATGGTCGCCGTCGTTGAGTCGCTGCCGGGCGACATCGAACTCGAAACGTCCGATCCGATAGTGCGTATCGGACTGCTGACGGGCAACCCGGTTGCGGCCGACCAGCGCCTTGACGCGCACGATGAGCTCACTCATGGCAAAGGGCTTGCGCAGGTAGTCGTTGCCGCCCGTTTCGAATCCGTGGACCACATCATCGACGGCGGACCGGGCCGAGAGGAAGAGAATCGGAACGTCGGCCGAGCGGCGCCGCAGCGCATCGACAAACGAGAAGCCGTCCATGCCGGGCATCATGATGTCGGTAACGACGACGTCGGGACGCCGCTCGTCGAAACGGCGCAGCCCTTCGGCACCGTTGTAGGCCACCGTTACGTCGAACTCCTTCTCGCCGAGCGTGTCGGCGATGATGTCGGCCAGGGTCTGCTCGTCCTCGACGAGCAACATGCGGATCTTATCGTTCATCATCGGAAAGTGTCAGGTTAAAGGCGGAGCCGCGGCCCGGGGCGCTCTCCACCGTAATTTCGCCGCCGTGTTTGCGGGCGATCAGCCGCACATAGTAGAGCCCCAGCCCGAAACCCTTGACATCGTGGCGGTCGCCGGTCGGTACACGGTAGAACTTTTCGAAAATGTGGGCTTGGGCCGTGCGGTCGATGCCGATACCGTTGTCTGCGACCCGCAGTTCGGCGCCTTTTGCAGTACGTCGGGCCGAGAGGCGGATCCGCACTTCGTCTCCGGAGTATTTCAAGGCGTTGTCCACCAGATTGTCCAGTGCGTGCGTGAGGTGGAAACGGTCGGCCGAAATCTTCAGATCCGGATCCTCGACCTCCACGGAGATCGTTGCCCGCCCGCGCCCTTTCATGCGGAAGCGGCCCGCAACCTCCTCGAGCAGCGGCCGGATCTCCAGCGCTTCGCGGCAGAGCGTAATTTCCCCGCGCTCTTCGACGCTCATCGTCAGAATGCGCTCCACCATGCTGCCCAGCGCAGCCAACTGCTCGCGGATCACCGTAAGGTATTTTTCGCGCCGCACCGCATCGTCCGCCGCCCCGAAGTCGAGCAGGGCGTCGTTCGCGGCGTTGGCCACGGCGATCGGGGTTTTCAGCTCGTGGGTGATGTTGTGCGTCAGGTCGAGGCGCATCTCTTCGAGCGTCTTTTGCCGGAAGAGCGTGCGCAGCAGGTAGATCAGTGCTCCGGCTACCGCCGCGAGCATCAGAAGCGACGAGCCGATCACACCGGCCATGTCGCGCACGAGCTGCCGGTCGGGATTCTCGATCCGCAGGCGGAAATAGAGCTCTTCGTCGGTTGTGAGCGATGTCGTGAAGGTGAGCGGATCCCTGATCCGCAGCGAATCGTTGAGCGGGGTAAGCACCACCTCGGGATCCGTCAGCGGCTTCATCGTAAAGAGCTTCACCGACGACGTGCTGTCGGCCCGACCGCGCACGACATCCACCTTGTGGGGCAGGTCGATGCCTGCAGCCGCGAGGTTGCAGGTGAGCAGCGAGTCGTAGCGCGCCATGTTGAGCCGCAGGACATAGACCGGCGGGATGCGGATCTCCTGGCGGATGTGGCGGGTCGTCCCGCCGTTCGAGACGCTGATGTCGTGGTGGATCGTATCGGTTTTTGGCGTGAAAGAGAGGCTTTTGCCCGCGCCGGAGAGGTTCTTCACCGTGATCTCCTGAATCATGTCCACACGGATCGAATCGATGTTTCCCGACGAGGAGAAGGTGATATGGCTTTTCTGCCCGGAGGGTTTGTTGCCCAGCAGCAGGTCGTCGTAGGCGGCGCGGGTCATGGCCTGCATCACCTGCCGCGAGAACTCCTCACGACGAACCCGGTACATGTTCACGAGACTCCACACCTGCACGGCGACAAGCACCGCCAGCACAACGGTAACCAACAGCGATATACGGCCGAAACGACGTTTATTCATCCTGACGCGGTGTTTTACGAAACAAAGGTACATATAAAAGTGCCACGGCCGACGGCGTTAAGACTATTTAACACTCCTTAACGGAGCATTAACCATCGCGAGGCGGATTTCGCGCGACCTTTGTCCCGGAACCAATAACAATCCGACCATGAAAAGATTTGCATGCTTCATCATCGCACTGTTTGCGACGATCTGGGCACTTCGGGCCCAGCAGACCCTTGTTACCTATACGCCCGACGGCGTCAAGACCTACGACACGGCCGAACCGCCCAGCGAGGTGCTCGACACGACACGTTTTGCCGTCAGCTACCGTATGCTCTACCAGCAGCGGCCCGAGAACGAACACCCGATGGAGGACCTTCTGCTGCTCCAGGTCGGACGCAACGTTACGAAATTCTACTCCTACAAGACCTGGCAGACCGATTCGCTCGTGCGCGTTACGCCGCCCGAACAGGTGATGGCCAACCTCGGGAGTTTTCACGGCGGCGTGCGGGACGTCCTCTTCCGCGATCGGAAGGCCGGCCGGCTGACCCACACCGACCAAATCGGCATGGACCATCTGCTTTACACCGAGCCGTTGCCCGCGATCGACTGGGAGCTTACGGACGGCGAGCAGACGATCCTCGGCTATGCGTGCCGCCGGGCCACCTGTACCTTCCGCGGCCGCAGCTACGAGGCGTGGTACGCCCCCGAGATCGCCGTGAGCGCCGGGCCGTGGAAGTTCGGCGGACTGCCGGGGCTGATCCTGGCCATCAAGGACGATGCCGGGGTACTCGATCTGGAGGCCACGGGCGTGGAACAGCGCGTCGAACCCATCCGCAAGACCGACCGCAACTACCTGAAAACAAACCGTAAAAAGTACCTTGATCTCAAACAGAAGGCGATGACCGATCCGGTCGGCTACCTCACGGGAAACTCCAACGTGCGGATGACCATCAAGAATGAGGACGGCAGCCCCGTCAATCCGGGCGACCTCGTGCGCGGCTACAATCCGATCGAACTCGAATAACCGGCTGTAACACATGAAGTGGATCGTATTTATCGCTGTGCTGCTGGGATTTGCCTCCGCAGCTTCGGCGCAGGAACTGGCCGGGCGGGTTGTGGATGCGGCCGACGGATGGCCCCTGGCCGGGGCCATCCTGCTGGCTGCCGACAGCACGGGACGGCAGGCGGGCTACACGACCTCGGCCACGGACGGCACCTTCCGTCTCCGCCCGCGTCAGGGAATGCGGGCCGCATGGATCGACGTCTCGATGATGGGCTACCGCGCGCAGCGGTTCGATGCCGCCCGCCTGCCGCAGGAGCTCCGTCTTGAAGCCAGTGCCGTGGCCATCCGTGAGGTCGAGATCCGCGCCCCACGCCTCTCGCTGCGGGGCGACACGGTGAGCTACAACGTCGCGAGCTTCACCGAGGCGCAGGATCGCACGATCGCCGACGTGTTGCGCAAGATGCCGGGCATCGAGGTCGAAAAGACGGGAGAAATCCGCTACAACGGCGAGGCGATCAACAAGTTCTACATCGAGGGGATGGACATGCTCGACGGCCGCTATTCTCTGGCGACGAACAACATCGCCCCGCAGGACGTGGCCAGTGTCGAGGTGATGGAGAACCACCAGCCGATCAAGGCGCTGCGCGACGTGCTTTACAGCGACCGCGCGGCCCTGAACCTCCGCTTGAAGAAACAGGCCCGTTCGCACTGGACCAGAACGCTTCGCGGCGCCGGAGGCTGGTCGCCCGACGAGGCGCTGGGCAGCGGCTCGGCCTTCGCCATGCGCATCGCCGCGCAAAGTCAGTCGATGCTCAACCTCAAGGGCGACAATACGGGCGAGGACCCGACGGCCGATCTGCACCAGCTCACGGTCGAAGAGATGCTCAACGGCGCCGACAACCGCTACGAGGCCCCCGCGTGGTTCTCGACGGGGCTCTCCGAGGCGCCGCTCGACGACCGCCGCACGCGGCTGAACCGTTCGGTGATGACCAGTGCCGACCACCTGCGCAAACTCACGGACGACTATCAATTGAGCGGCCATGTCGCCTATGGCTACGATCGGCTGACGTCCGACTGTGCCTCGCGGATCGTCCGCTACCTCTCCGACGGGGAGCTTGCTGAAGAGCTCGCGGAGCAGGCCGGGCTGACCGACCGGCAGCTCGCGGCGCACCTGAAGCTGCTGGCCAATACCGAGCGTTTCTACCTCATGGACCGCCTTTCGGCCGACCTTGCGTGGAGCGATTTCGACGCCGCGACAACAGGCAGCTATCCCAACCGTCAGCAGACCGAGGCTTCGGCATACCGTATGGAGAACGACCTCAATTACATCCGTCGCTCGGGGCGCCGCACGCTGACCGTAACGTCTAACCTCTTGTGGCTCACGCAGCCGCAGCAGCTGGATGTCGTGCGCGATGGCTCCGCCCAGCGGCAGACACTCGATGTGGATCTGCTGCGCATGAACCACAACGTCGCCTGGGGGCTGGAGGCCGGGCGCCGCTGGTTGTTCCAGTTCAAGGGCGGTATTGCAGCCCTCTACCGACGTTTCGACAGTTCGTTGAACGGTCTCGGGATTGAGACCTCCGCGCCGCTTGCCGCCGAAAACCGTTTTGGGTACGGAAGCCTCTACCTGCGTCCGACGGCCACCTACCGCACGCAGCGGCTGCGGCTCATGTTCGCCCTGCCGGTCGATTGGCGCTATTACCGCTATACGGGCGGAAGCGACAGCCCGCTGCTCTGGTCGGCCAACCTTTCGGCACGCTGGACCCCGTCGGCCTGCTGGACCCTCTCGGCATCGGGCGCCGCGGGCGAGCAGGGGGCTGCCGACGCTACGATCTACCCTACGGTCCTGCTGCGCGACTACCGCACGCTGGCCTCCGGGGTCGCATTGCCCGTATCGACCCCCGTGCGGATGCTGGCGGCCGGGGCCAACTACAAGAACCCATTGAGCGGCATCTTCGCCCACCTTTTCCTCCAGCGCTCGTGGTACGACCTTCCGTGGCTCGCCACGCAGGATTTCGAGGGCGACTACATCGTCTCGGGGCAACTCCGCGAGGCGAACCGCATGGCGTCGTGGAGCCTCGCGTCGGGCGTGAGCACCAACATCGACGCCCTGCACGGTCAGGCGGGGGTCGATCTCGCGTGGAGCGACACCCGGATGGAGATCCGTCAGCAGGAGATTCGGATGCCCTACCGCTCGGGCGTGCTGACCCTCTCGCCGCGCGTGAACCTCCGCGCAGCACGCTGGTTCAATGTCGAATACACGTTCAACTACCGCTACACGCAACTGCGGATCGAATCAGCCGCCCCGACAGACCGCCATGCGTTCGACCAGCGGCTGCAACTCAACTTCACGCCGACCCAAAATCTGGTCCTGCAACTGACCGGCGAGCACTACCGCACGCAGCTCTCCGACACGCAGAGCAAGCACCTCGTGCTGGTCGATGCCTCGGTACGCTGGAAGGTCGGCGAACGGTGGGAGCTTTGGGCTTCGGCGGCCAATCTGCTCAACGAGACGGAGTACGCCTACACGCTCTTCGACGGGTTGAGCTCTTCGGCGTGCCGCTACGCCATCCGGCCGTGCAACCTGCTGCTGGGGGCAAGCTGGCGGTTCTGAAGCAGAATACGGTGAAGGGCCTCGGGCCTGTCTCCTCGACAAACTTTTAGTGTCCGAATCGCGAGGTATCGACCTCCTTGTGCTTGCGCTCCTTGTAGCCGCCGAAGCGGTAGGAGAAGTGGACGGTCGCGGTGCGTGTGTAGCGCTGTGCGCCCATGTCGAGCCACTGCCCGCGGTAGCGGACCTTCGCATTGGGCATCCCGCTGTCGAAGAGGTCGTTGCAGCGTACTGACAACGTCGCGCGGCCCCGGTCGAAAGTCCACTTCACGGCGGCGTCGGCCGACCCGAGGGGTTCGATGTCGAAGGTGCCCTGAATGGCTCCCGACTGGAAGAAACCGTTTACTTCGAGGTCGAGGGTCGGCTTGCGGCTCAAATGAAAGGTGTTCACGAGCCGGGCGATGCCGACCCACTTCGAGCGGTCGAACGACATGTCGTGGAACGGGTCGCACTTCTGCCGCATCCGCATTCCCGTAAGCGTCAGCCGCGAGTCGAGCCATTTGCCTGCGCGGAACGGAAGGACGGCATTGGCGCCCCACTGCCGGTTGAAGTTCCAGTTGAGCGACTGGTAGATAAGCGCCAGTCGATCAGAGGACTGCCAGGCGGCCTGTACGAAATAGTCGGGCCGTTCGTTCCAGAAGAGGACGAAGATGTACTTCTGGCGGTAGATGTAGACGGCCTGCGCCTCGTAGCTGCGCGAGGGACGCAGGCCCGGCGTTCCGTGGATCTCCGAATAGCCGTCGATGTAGGAGATGGCACCCTGCATCTCCCAGTACGAAGGGTATTCCTTGTCCGACGAGAAGTTGAGCTGGAGGATGTGTCGCTCGGAAGGCATCCAGTTCATCGACGCCTGCGGATAGAGCGACCAGTTTTCGTAGTCGCCCATGCGGTAGTACTCCCCGGCGAGCGAGGCCGAGAAGCCCACCTTCCCGAACTGGCGCCCGAAACCGGCATAGAGGTTGGCGGTGTATTCGTCGAGCCGCGCATCGGTGTCCGAGGTTGCGGGCGAGCCTTCAAGGACCGTATAGTGCTGCCAGTCGTGCGAGCGGGCGAAGGCAAAGGCCCCGCCGGCCGTCAGCTCCCAGCCCGAGTCGAAGGCATAACGTTCGTCGATGGTGGCATTCAGCCGGTCGATGCGCTGTCCCGAACCGATCCGGAAAGCCGTGGCCGATCCGTCGGCATAATCGTTTTCGAGTGTCGAGCGTCCGGGGTTGTCGTAATGGGTGTAGTCGAGGCCCAGGTCGAGGCCGAATGCCGAGGTGTAGCGCAGCGCCAGGTTGTGTAGCGTCCGGTCGCTCAACTTCTTCGAGAGCGAGCTGACGTAGCTCCCCGCCGAGCGGGACAGGCCGTCGGTATTGGGCGAAAACGAGGCGGTGTAGGCGGCGCTCACCCTGCCCCGCTGCTTCGGAGCGTATTCGACGGCGGCTCGGAGCTGATGGCTCCACCCCTCGTCGGTCATCCATTCGTCCTGCCGGATATCGTATTGCTCACCCTCGAAGGTATGCAGCGACCGCAGGTCGAAACTCGACAGTTCCTTGCTCCGGGCTGCCGAATAGGTAACGTCGGCAGACCATTTGGGCGACGTAAGGACGAAGTTGCCACCGGCATCGTAGGTGTCGTAGTAACGGTTCGTGTAGTTGGCATGGACCTCGCCCGAGAAGGCCGTCTCGTGTCCGCGGCGCAATACGATGTTGATGGCTGCCCCGCGGACATGATACTGCGGCGGGGCGCTGAACATCACCTCGGCCCGCTCGACCCGATCGACAGGGGTCGAGCGCAGCAGCGCAGCCAGCTGTTCGGCGGTCATTGTCGAGGGGCGGCCGTTCAGGATCACCGTGACGGACGACGTTCCGGCCAGCGTCAGGGCTCCGTCCTGCTCCGCGACGCCCGGCAAGCGGGTCAAAGCCTCATAAGCATTGTTCACGGCCTGCCCCTCGGTCAGCCGTCCGAGGTCGTAGTTCAGCCTTCCCTGCTCGACCTTTACCACAGGACGTTCGCCCCGCACCACCACGGCATCGACCGTTGTGTTTGCTTCCGCAAGGCGAATATCTCCCAGATCCGTCTGGTCCGATTCGATGGTGCGGAGCTCATAGGCCAGATGCTGGATCTGCAGTCGGTAAGGACGCTCCGCCGAGCGGATCTCGAAACGTCCGTCCATCCCCGAGGCGACAGCATCCAGATAGACCGAATCGCAGTTGAACAGCACAACGGCAGCACCCGCAACGGGCGCGTCGGAAGCATCGACAAGTCTGCCCCGAATCGAAGTTTCGGAGGAAGCCGCTGCACGGGATGAAGTTTGGGCATTTGCGGCGGCAAAGGTCAGCAGAATTGCCACCGGAATCAGTAAAAAAAGCAGATGATTTGATCGCATGGTTTTGCAGTTTTCGAAGTGTTGCTTCGTACTGCAAAATTACGCACGACAGGGCCTTGCCGATACGGATATGATCTTGCCCGGCAGATTGCAGGCAGTTGATTTTCAATAGATGTCCGCCTGGAAAATCTTGCCGGAATCCTCAAAAGCCTTGCTGCCGGGAGAGGCAGCCCCGTCCGCGGGTTGTCAGGAAAAAAGACCGAGCAGCCTCTCGCGGTCCGCGGCCTGGGACTCGGCGATGCGCCGTTTGAGTTTCGACTTGAGCGTATAGACGCCGTTCAGGGACATGTCCAGCATGACGCAGATCTCCTGCGGCGTGAAGCCGGCGATGACCAGCGCCGCAAAGTCGTAGTTGCGGGCCGTCCAGTCCGGGAATTGCTCCTTAAGGCGCGTAACGGCCCGGTCGCTGTAGAGGTCGGCCATGTCCACGACATCGGCCAGGATCGCGGGACTCAACGCCAGTTCGCGCATCTTGGCCGTCAGTCGCTCGCCCTCGCCGTAGGTATAATAAGTGGCGGCAATGTCGCGCACGGCAGCCATACGTCCTTCCAACAACCGTTTTACGGCTGCTTCACGGGCATCCGACGCATCGAGCCGCGACGTGAGGCTGTCGTGCGACTCGCGGTAGGAGTCCACGAGGGCCAGCGACTCGCTCAACTGTTCGCTGCGGCGGCGCAGCTTGCGGCGGTAGCTGACAACGGCCCATACGGCCGTCATGGCGACCAGCACGGCCGCCAGTCCCAGAATCCAGATCCGGTAATGCAGCGACGCCTCGCGCATGGCCACTTCATTGGCCGTGCGGTAGCGACGTTCGAGTTCGGCAACCTGCGCACCGCGCTGTACCTCGAAGAGCGAATCCTTCACCGAGACATATTGCTGCATGTAGTCGTAGGCACGGGCATCGTCGCCCCGGTCGTGGTAGATTCCCGCGGCCAGGTTGAACAGCCCGACACTTCCCTGATGGAACGTATCCCGGCAATTGAGCGACTGTTCGATGTAATAGCGCGCCGAATCGAGCTGCCCGTCCCGGTGGAAGATGATCGCCGAGGCAACGTCGTAGAACGACCGTCCTGTATCCTCCGAGGCGGCCTTTCCGTAGGAGAGCGGCGCTTTGCGGATCACGTCGAGATCGACGCTGTCGCGTGCCGCGAGCAGCTGCCCGGGTGTCCAGTCCCCGAAGTAGGTATGGAACAGCAGGTTCTGTATGCGTACCTGCTGGGCAAAATAACGGAACGGGATCGTATCGGCCGCCTCGACCAACGGCGAGAGCGTCTCGATAGCCTGCCGGTAATCTCCGGCGGCGCAATAGGCCGAGGCGAGCATGAAGCGGCTGTAACCCTCCTGCTCCGTATTGCCGTTGGCGCGGGCCGCCTCGACGGCCTTCGCAAAGGGTTCCACGGCATCGTATCCCTGCTCGAAATAGAGCAATCCCAGCGTATGGTAAACGGCCACGAGCAGTGTCTCGGTCCTCTTCCGCAGCGAATCATCGAGGCCTCTCCCGGCAAGGGCCTTTTCAGCCAGGATCGCCGACTGGGTATAACCCCGGATGCCCTCCTCCATATCGCCGATACGGACATGGGCCTTGGCATAGGTGTACCACGCTACGGCACGCTCACTGTCCGAACCGTGGCGGTCGAAATACCGCATGCCCCGGTCGAGCGTTGCCTTGCCCGCAAGCGTATCTCCCGAAGAGACCTCGGCCAGCCCCAGCATCAGCGACCACCGGGCCCGGTCGTTGCGGCTCATCCGCTCCGTATCCATCGCTCGCAGCAGGCGCCGGGCACTGTCGGGATGCTCAACGGCCAGGAAGCCATCGACCGAGATATCCGCTTGCTCCCGATGACCGCATCCAACGGTCAGCAGGAAAACGATTACGGCGATCCACCCTACGATATCTCTTTTCACTTTCATCTTTCGAAATGACATGCCGGACGGCAGGCGGGTCAAAAATAGTGAAAAACGGGGAATACCTGAATATTCCTCCGTTTTTTCGATACGTCTGGTCCGCATAATCTTCGGGTGCTCCTGCCGCAACAGGCTCCCGAGAGGGATTAGTAAAGTACCGAATCCGCACCCCGATAAAATTCCGAGGCCCTTTATTCGGAATACAGTGAGCGGGCAATCCCCATTTCGAGGCCACGCAGTTCGGCAAGGCCCCGCAGGCGGCCGATGCATGAATAGCCGGGGTTGCTCTTCTTTTTCAGGTCATCCACCATCCGGTGCCCGTGGTCGGGACGCACCGGGATCGAAACCTTCCGCCGCTGCTCGACTTCCAGCAGGGCCTTCATCATCTCGTACATGTCCACGTCGCCTTCAAGGTGATTTGCCTCGAAGAAATTGCCGTCGGCATCGCGCTGCGTGCTGCGCAGGTGGACGAAATGGACCCGGTCGCCAAATTCGCGCATCATGGCCGGAAGGTCGTTGTCGGCCCGTACGCCAAACGACCCCGTGCAGAGGCACAATCCGTTCGACATGCAGGGCACCGCGGCCACCAGCCGTCGGAAATCCTCGGCCGTGGAGAGAATGCGCGGAAGCCCCAGAATCGGGAACGGCGGGTCGTCGGGATGAATCGCCAGCACGACGCCCACCTCATCGGCCACCGGAGCGATCTCTTCGAGGAAAAGAATCAGATGCTGCCGCAGCTGCTCCGCATCGATTTCGCGGTAGTGGTCCAGCGCCTCCTGGAACTGCCGCAACGTAAAGCTCTCCTCCGAACCGGGCAACCCCGCAATCATGTTGCGCGTAAGCTGGTTTCGCTCGGCCACGGACATGCGTTCGAAACGGCGGCGGGCCCGTTCCTTTGCTTCGTCGTCGTACGCGGCTTCAGCACCGGGACGCTTGAGGATAAAGAGATCGAAAGCGACATAGGCATCGCGTTCGAAACGCAGTGCCCGCGAGCCGTCCGGCATGGCATAGGCCAGGTCGGTACGCGTCCAGTCGAGTACGGGCATGAAATTGTAGGTTACGCAACGGATACCGCAGGCCGCCAGGTTGCGCAGCGTCTGCTTGTAGTTCTCCGTATAGCGGCGATAATCGCCCGTGCGGGTTTTGATCTGCTCGTGAACCGGGACGCTCTCCACGACACTCCAGACGAGCCCCGCCTCGGCAATAAGCCGCTTGCGGCGGCCGATCTCCTCGACGCTCCACACCTCCCCGTTGGGAATGTGATGCAGGGCATGTACCACGTCGGTGGCACCGGCCTGACGGATGTCCCACAGGCTGACCGGATCATCGGGTCCGTACCAGCGCCAGGACTGTTTGCACAAATACATGGATTCTTCGTTTTTTACAGATTCGAGATATTCGGGTCAGATCGAGAAGGCGTCGAAGCCGCCGTCGATCACCGTCAGCGTTCCCGACACGAAACGCGAGGCATCGCTGGCGAGCCACTGCAGCGTACCGAGCAGCTCCTCGGGCTCTCCGAAGCGCCCGAAGGGCGTATGGGCCAGAATCGTGCGGGCCCGTGGCGTGAGGCTTCCGTCGGGATTCGTCAGCAGCGTGCGGTTCTGCTCCGTAAGGAAAAATCCGGGAGCAATGGCATTCACGCGAAGTCCCGGTCCGAATTTCGTGGCCAGCTCCCCGCACATGTAACGCGTGAAGTTCACCACGGCGGCCTTCGCCGCACCGTAACCCGCCACGCGGGTCAGGGGACGCAAAGCCGATTCGGAAGCGATGTTGATGATTGACCCCTCGCCCTGCTCGGTCATCGCACGGGCGAAGACCATCGTCGGGAGGATCGTTCCGAAGAGGTTCAGATCGACGACCTTACGGACCGCTTCGGGATCGAGGTCGAAGAAGGTTTTGTCGGGCGGAATCGTCGCCCCGGGCATGTTTCCGCCGGCGGCGTTGATCAGCACGTCGATGCGGCCGAAACGGGCCATGACCTTTTCGTAGTTTTCGTCGAGCGATGCCCGGTCCAGAACATCCGTCGCATAGGCCACGGCACAGCCCCCTTCGGCCGTAACCTCCGCAGCGAGGCGTTCGCCCGCTTCGAGGTTGCGGTCCAGAATGACGACCCGTGCACCTTGTTCGGCGAAGTGGCGGACCATGGCCGACCCCAGAATTCCTGCCGCGCCCGTGATGACGATGACGCGGCCTTCGACACGGAACAGATCTTTCATATTATACGTTTTTGAAGTTTTTTCCACATGCGGCACAGCGATCATTTCCGCTGGCGGCATTCGCGGATCACACCGAGGGCAAAACGGCACTTGTCGGTGATCCACGCCCACTCCCCCGCTGCGATGCGCGCCGCCGGGAAGAGCTGCGAGCCCATGCCCACGCAGGCAACGCCCGCCTCGAACCACGATAGGAGATTCTCCTCAGTGGGCTCCACGGCACCTGTCGCCATGATCCGCACGCGCGGAAGAGGTCCGCGGACATTCTTCACGAACGAGGGTCCTCCGACGCATCCCGCCGGGAAGATCTTCACAAAATAACATCCCGCCTCCTGCGCCGCCACGATCTCCGTAACGGTCCCGCAGCCGGGGATATAAGGTACGGCGTGCCGGTTGCACAACCGGGCCACCTCCTCCACGAAGCAGGGGCCGACGACGAAATTCGCCCCGCAGTTCAGATAGAGCGCTGCCGTGGGGGCATCGACCACCGAGCCGACGCCGAGCACCATGTCTGGGCACTCCGCCGCGGCATATCTTACGAGCACAGCAAAGACCTCGCAGGCGAAGTCGCCGCGGTTGGTAAACTCGAAGGCCCGGACTCCGCCCTCGTAGCAGGCCTTCAGCACCTGACAGGCTGTTGCGGCATCCCGATGGTAAAAGACGGGAACCATTCCCGTATCACGAAGGGTGCAGAGCACCTCCAGAGAATCGAATCGTGCCATATCGTTCGTTTTTACCGGGAGACGCGTCCCGAACCGTTTCCCTGCATCAGACGTTCGACCTCCTCGGTCGTTGCAAGGTTGTAGTCGCCGTAAATCGTATGTTTGAGACACGAGGCCGCCGCTGCGAACTCCAGCGCCCGGGCGTCGTCTTCGGGCCAGGCCAGCAGGCCGTGGATCAGACCGCCGGCAAAGGAGTCGCCGCCGCCCACGCGATCGACGATGTGCGTGATGTCGTAGCGCCGCGAGGCGAGCAGGCGTTCCCCGTCGTAGAGTACCCCACCCCAGGTGTTGTGGCTGGCGTTGATCGAACCGCGCAGAGTGATGACTACCTTCCGGATGCGCGGGAAACGCTCCATAAGCTGCCGGCAGACGCTTTCGAAGCGGCGGCTGTCGATCTCACCGCCCGTAGCCGCGGCATCGAACCCCTCGGGCTTGATGCCGAAGACCTTTTCGGCGTCCTCCTCGTTGCCGATCACCACGTCGCAGCCGGCCACCAGCCGGGGCATCACCTCGGCGGCCGTCTTGCCGTATTTCCAGAGTTTGTTGCGGTGGTTCAGGTCGCACGAAACCGGGACCTGCAGCCGGTTGGCCGTCTCGACGGCCTCCTGGCAGGCTTCGGCCGCTCCGGCACTGATCGCCGGCGTGATTCCGGTCCAGTGGAACCACGACGCACCCTCGAAAACCCGCTCCCAGTCGATCATCCCGGGGCGGATCTCCGCCATCGCGGAGTGCGCCCGGTCGTAGACGACCTTGCCGGGACGGCTCACCGCTCCCGTCTCCAGAAAATAGATGCCGAGCCGCTCGCCTCCGAAGACGACATGATCCGTACGAACCCCGTACTTGTGCAGGTCCATCAGACAGGACGCCGCAAGGTCGTTCTTCGGCATACGCGTTACGAACTGCGCAACGTAACCGTAATTGGCGAGCGACACGGCAACATTGGCCTCTCCGCCGCCGAACGTGGCATCGAATTGGGTTGCCTGGCAAAACCGTTGGTTTCCGGGGGTTGCCAGACGCAGCATGATCTCCCCGAAAGTAACTACCTTTTTCATTCGCAGTATTTCCTATATTCGTTTTTCAATTTTGCAACCGTCAGTCGGGCAGCATCTCCACCATTTCTATCTCAAGTACTACCTCATCTGTGGGCGACTCGGTCGAGATCTCCAGATAGAAGCGGTCGCAGTTGAAGGGCCAGCCCTGGGGATAGTACGGGAACCGGCTGTCGAAGAGATCCTCCTGGATGTTGGCCACGGTGCCGTCCACCGAAAAGATGACGTCCCGTTCGGTCCACTTGCAGGTGAAGGTATGGAAATCGTCGCCGAGTCCCTCGACCGGAATCACCGACTGCTTGATGTTGTGAAGTTTCACCTCGTTCATCTGCATCGTGTTGGCGCCGCAGGCCACCGTCCCGGGCCGCGATCCGTCGTAATCCAGCAGGAACAGATCGCCGCTGTTGGGCCAGTCGCCGAGCCTTTCCGTTGCGGGCAACAGGCGGATGCGGGCCTTTGCCTCGGGATTGCGGGAGCAGACACGCGCCCGTACGGTGATCGTGCCGTACTGCAGGTCCCACCGGCCGCGCGTATCGAGGCGCGTCGTTCCCTTTAGCACGAGACGCCCGCGCCGCAAAAGGTTTTTGCCGCCCTGCACCACATTCCACGAGGCCGTGTCGAGCTGCTTCGCGGCGAACGTCTCCCGGAAGTCGGGTTTCGCGCCGTCGAGCATCCGATGCCTGCGGTCGCGGATGAAGTAAGCCAGCGTATCGATAAAGGCTCGGTCCTCGGGGGCCGTGGTCTTCGTGAAGTAGTAGACTCCGCCGCCGCCCTCGTAGTAGGCGATTGCCGAGGAGCGGTAGACGCCGTTTCTGCGGAATGACGACATGTAACCCATGCCGCGGTCGCGGTGGCACTCCTTCGCCTTCACCGAAGCCCGCATGTCGAACTCCATCTCAAGTCCCATGCCGTAGGTCCGGGCCAGTTCGCAGGCCCGATCGACCCGCTCGTCGCCGATCTTGCGGTTCCAGAAATAGGTCGGCTGCAGATAGGCGGCATCGAATCCCAGATCGCGCCACTCGCTGTATCCCTGGGCCGTATAGTAGGGAATCCAGTAGAAACGCAGCCCCTTGCTCCGCGTATAGTCGCCCAGAGCGCAGGTTACCGCGCGGTTCTGCCGCTGGATTTCGGGCAGCCAGTAGAATCCGGCCAGCTCGAGGTGCCGGAAGTTGCCGTTGCGGAAATATCCCTCCAGCAGATCCACATACCACTTGCAGGCGGCTATGCGATCCTCCTCCTTCGAGAAATCCAGTTGGCGGCCGTTCAATTCGCCCCAGTCTTTCTGGCCGCGCGGCGGTTCGGGAACCCCGATCACCACCTTATGGCGGAAGGGCGGTTCGCCCAGTTCCTCTGCGGCTGCGGCGATGCACTCCTCGAGCGCCGCAATGCCCTTGCCGCTCTCGAAATGCCGGCCGGCGAGCCATGCCCAATCCTCCTTTTTGGTCAGCGGAGCCGAACCCCGCAGCTGGTAGGAGGCCCCTTTGCCGTTGTCGAACTCCAGAAAGAGGAAGCCATCGAAGAGCCAGTCGCGGTTTCCGAAACGATCCTCATGGACGACATAGGGGCGCAACTGTTCGGCATTATAGTCCATGCGGTGGGAACCGCCCTGGTAGATCAGTACCAGATCGCGGATATCGTTCATCGGCAGATATTTTCCCGGGGCAGGCTGCGCCGAAACGTCGGGAACAGCCATCAGCAGAGACAACACTCCGTACAGGGAGACAAGCAGACTCCTTTGCATCTTATTTGTTTATAACGGATTATATGTTTCTGTTCAGCTGCCGGATCAGACGCGGATCTCCCAACCCTTCTCGTAGGTGCGTCCCCAGAGCTTTTCGGCATCGCGGTCGTCGAGGATGCGGCCCGTCGTCGGATCGATCCGCAGCGAGCGGCCCACGCGCTGGGCGATGTTGCCCAACTGTACCAGCTGCGTGCTGATGCAGGCATCGACGATTCCCGAGTTGAGTTTCTCGCCCTTGCGGATCGCATCGAACCAGTTTTGGAAGTGGATCACATCGAGCTGCTCGGAGGGATTCAGCAGGTTGCCCTCCTCGAACTTCAGGGTGCTCTTGACCTCCTTGACCGTCTTGCCGCTCATGTCGGCGATGCGGTATTCGTTGCCGCCGCTGATGAAGAGCGTGCCCGTCTCACCGTAGAAGGCCGTGCCGACGCCGAAGCCGTCCACCGGCGTGCTGTTGCAGCTGCGGCCCTCCCACGAGCAGGAAGCATCGTCGCCGAACTGGTAGGTAATGAGCTGCGTGTCGGGGGTTTCCCAGTCGTCCTGGAAGCGGTAGCGGCCGCCCACGGAGGTTACCAGCGTGGGATATTCGACCCCGAGGCCCCAGCGGAGGATATCCACGAAGTGCGTGCCGTTGTTGAGCGCCTCACCCGTACCCCAGTGCCAGAACCAGTGCCAGTTATAGTGTACGATATTATCCTTGAAGGCCTTTACGCGCGGTGCGGGGCCCTGCCACAGATCCCAGTCGAGCCACTCGGGAACCGGAACCTCCTTGCCCACGCCGATCGACGGACGGTTGTTCACATACCACGACTTGGCGTAGCGGACCTTGCCGATCTCCCCGGCATGGATCGCCGCAATGGCCTCGATCACATTGGGCCACGAACGGCGCTGGTTGCCCACCTGCACGATACGGTTGTATTTCACGGCCGCGCGGATCAGCAGTTCGTTTTCCGCGGGGTTGTGGCTCGTCGGCTTCTCCAAATAGACGTGCTTGCCGGCCTTCATGGCCAGAACGGCCGCAGCGGCATGCCAGTGGTCGGGCATGGCAATCACCACGGCATCGACATCCTCCGACTCGAGCAGCCGGCGCAGATCCCGCTCTCCGCGAGGCTTGCGTCCGGTAATCTTGGCAATATCCTCCCGGCATTTGGCCAGTGCCCGCGAATCGACATCGCAGATGCAGGTTACTTCGCAATCCTTCATCTTCGCAAAGCCCTGCGCCAGGGCGTTGCCGCGCGAATTCACGCCGATCACGCCGATCCGGATCCGCTCGTTGGCTCCGGTGGCACGCGCCGACACCACGCCGGGCAGGACGCTTCCCAGGGATACGGCAGCCGCACCCGTCATCAGTTTCTTAATGAAGTCTCTTCTCGTAGTCATAGGTGGTCGTTTTTGTTTATTCAAAATTAGGGCTTTCACCGGGAATAGCGCTCGTCAATCCCGACAATGAACCTTCAAAAAGCGCAAAAGTCATCTGCGGCGGCGCAATATGCGCAATACGAGCGCCACAAGCAACCGCGGGATCCACAGCAGGATATAGATCATCGCAGCCATTACGACAACATAGCCCAGCTGCGAGAGAATCTCGATCCAGGGACGTTCGAAATGGATGACGGCGTAGATGTTCGCCGCAAAGGCGACGATGAAGGCCGCAGCGGCGAAGAGCCCTTCGCGGCGGATGCGGCATGCGGAGATGACGATATCTTTCATGGTCTAAAACTTCATGTAGGGAATCCGGTACTGCTCGGGGAAAAGGATTGTCCGCTGCTCCTCCATGGCCTGATTGCCCAGCAGGCAGAGCACCGTCGAACAGTAGGCCTCCTCGACAACGTTGGGCGCCTTCTCGCCCGTGATGCACGAGTGGCAGAAGGCCGAGAGAATGATGTCCGAACCGTCCTTGTCGGCCCCGATCATGCTCTGGCCGCCATTCACATGGATCGCGCCCGCAATGATCGGATGCGGCGGGTACTCGACGCGCGTCTCGGGCCGCCAGCTGGGACCCGCGGCCGGAATGGCCGCAAAGGCACGCTCCTTCAACTGTCCGATCAACTGCCGGATGCCCGATGCCGTATGGTCCTCCTCGAGGTAATAGACGCCTTTGGCCAGCTCCATCGTGCCGCGGCTGCCGAGGATCTGATCCTCCATGCCGTTGAACTTGTTGGAGATGAGCGATTCGTAGCAGATCTTGCGGCCGTCGGCATAGCGGTAGATGACATTCACGCTGTCGTAGACCTCACGCCCGTCCTTCCAGTGGACGATGTCGCCCATGCCCATGATCTCCACGGGCATGCGCTCCGCCGCCCAGTTGCAGACCTCCAGCTGGTGGCAGGCCAGCTCGGTCATCAGGCCGCCCGAGCTCTCCCGGTAGAGGCGCCAGTTGATCCGCCGCTCCAGCCCGGGCGACGGCACCGGCCGCCGCCAGTCGGCATTACGGAACCAGTGGCAGCGCATGCCGACCACATCGCCGATCAGGCCCGAATGGATCAACTCCATACCCCGGACATATTTCTCGTCGTACATGCGCTGCATGCAGAAATAGAGCGCCCGGTCCGTTTGCCGGTAGGCGTCGTAGATCGCCCGGCACTCGTCGAGCGTCCGGGCCATTGCCTTCTCGCAGAAGACATGCTTGCCCGCGGCCAGCGCGTCGAGCGTCATCCGCGCATGCCAGTTGAGCGGCGTGGAGATAATGACACCGTCGATCGCGGGATCCTCGAGCAGGCGGTGGTAGTCCGTGTAACATTTCGCCTCGGGACACAACTGTTGTGCCGCCCGCAGGTTGGGTTCGTAGTCGTCGCACAGGGCAACCACCTCGGCATGGGGAATCTCCCGCAGGTTGTGGATGTGGTACTGGCCGCGCGACCCCGTGCCGATCAGCGCCACGCGGGCCCGCTCGCCGGCGATCTCCCGCCGCTTCTCGGGGGTGCAGAACGACAGCCACGGCGTCGTGGCCAGCAGCGTCGTGCCGCCAGCCAGCCGTCCCATATTTTTCAGAAAATCCCGGCGGTTCATTCCCGCCGTTTCATTGTTCCTATCCATGATGCAAGATGTATGCGTAGGCATCCAGCCCTTCGAAATTCCGGGCGATGCGTTTTTTCTGTTCTTCGTCGGCAATCATCCACACGGTGCTCATCACCTCGGCATCGAGCGGATCGGCCGCCACGACGGCCGCCATCATCCGCGCGGCGTTGCGAAGGCCGCTGCGCGGATCGACGATGTGCTCCGTATGGGTCGCCGTATTGCCCGATACGGAGAGGGCCCGGTCTTCGAGATCGAACTCCGCCAGCGCCGCTCCCGTCGCGGGGTCGGGCAGGCTCACGCGCCAGCACGGCCCGTAGGGATGGCGGCCGATGCCCAGGATGGAGCTGTTGCCGAAATCGACGAAGGCCGAGCCGACACCCGCCTCGCGCAGCAGCGCGTCGATCTTCTTCAGCGCATAGCCTTTGGCAAAGCCGCCGAAGTCGAGCGAGGTATCCTCCCCCTCGAAGCGAACGCGGGTCTCACCCGCCTCCGTGTCGAGACGAACGCGGGTGAAGTCCCGGAGCGTAATGTCGAACAATCCTTCGGTCCGCTCGCGGTAAGCGCGGCAGAGCTGCAGCGCCTCCCCGAGTTCGGGTCCGACCGCTACGGGTGTCCGTGCGGCCGCGGCATTCACCCGTGCCACCTCACTTGCGGGATCGAAGCGGTCGAACACCCGGTTCAGGAGCTCCAGAAGGGCTGCCGTACGTTCCCAGAGGGCATCCGCCCGCGGCGAATCGATACCCGCAATCAACAGATCGAACCGCGTGCCCATGACACGCGGTACGAAACCGTGGAAGAGCGACTCTTCCGCATAGTACTCCCTTTCGGTCGTCAGCATCTGCCCTCCATAGGCCCCTCTCCTATTCTTCCGACGACGCCGTGCGGGCCCGTTCCACGGCCGTCGTCGTGATGTAGTATTTCGCCAGCGTATTGGGCTCTTCCCAGGCAGGCATTTCGCCCGTGCGGATACTCCGGAGGAAACGCTCGGCCACCAGACCGAAGTGCACCTCGTGTCCGAGACGTACCGCAACGGGCAGATCCACCAGGAAGCGGCCCGGCGTTCCGGTCTTTACGACCCGCAACTCGGGGTATTCCGCCTGCAGGGCGGCAACACGCCGCTGCAAAGCCGCCTCCGTCTGCGCGGGATCGACCCCTTCGGCCGCCCGCACATAGAGCGACTTGACATTTCCCGTCGTCTCGTCCTGCACGACCTCGATCGCTGCCCGGCTGCCGCGCATCACGGCCGAGAAGGCATCCTCGCCGTTCGGCGAACTCCAGTTCCAGTTCACCTCCATGCCGACATGCACCCCCTTCACGCGGAAGAGCATCCGGCCGTTGGCCATCACTTCGAGCACACCGTCGCGGAGGTACTTTTCCAGATAGGAAGGGAAGGGCTCCGTGCCTGTCGAAAGGCGGAAATCCTCCGGCTGCACGGCCGTCGGCCAGTGGCTGGCGGAGAGTACCTCGACATCCGACTCGTAATGGACCGGAATCTCGGGGAAACACTGCCAGAAGACCAGGTCGATCAGGTGGGTCGTAACGTCAGCGATTCCCTCACCCTGCTGCTCCACGTCGTAATACCAGGCCGGGCGGATGAGCGGCTGCCCCGATACCGACTTGAAGAAGTGGTGGATGCTGCGCATCGAAATCGACGGATTGTCAGCCGTTCCGGGAAGCAGCTCGCCGAACAGTTCCGTGTCGTGCATCAGCTCGCGAGTCAGGATGTTGAGCGCATCGTAGCGTTCGGTCATCAGATCGCAGATCCACACGCCGCGGCGATGTGCCTCGGCATAGGCTTCGCGCAGCATGTCGAAGTCTTCGCGGCAGATGGCCAGCGGCTTGTCCGAAAGGACATGATAGCCGGCTTTCACCGATTCGAGTATGTAGTCGGTTTTCTTTTGGTTGTTTCCGGCCAGGACGACCAAATCGCCCGCACGGTCGCCGATCATCCGTTCGAGGTAGTCGGGGCCGGTATAGACCACCTCTTGCCAGGAGGTAGGCTCTTCCGCCCGCTCGTTGTAGGAGGCCACGGCCGCCAGATACTGCCCCACTTCGGCGCCTTCGGGCGCATAGACGCGGACCGTGTCCGAAAGCTCGGCAAGGGCATTCTTCTGCAGGAGGCTCGCATGGAAATGCCCGGGATCGAGCACAACCAGGCGCAGTGGCCGCGCAGCGGGTTCCGAACACGAGGCGCAAAACAGCGGCACGGCGGCAAGCAGACACATATACGGTTTGAAACGGCTCATTGTCAGCGGTTATTTTCATTTATTTGTCGTAGGCCTTGAGGAGCTTGCGCGCCTCCTTCTCCCCCTCGGCATAGGCTTCGTCCATCGTAACCTCGCGTCCGCCGCGTTCGAGGCTCATGTTCGAAGCCTTCATGAAGGTGAAGATCTCGAGGGTCTCCTCCTTCGAAATGGGGCTCACGCCGCTCTTGAAGTAGTTCAGGATCTCGTCGAGCAGCACCTTGTACCCGGCATATCCTCCGGCAGCGACGGTGCCCTTCTCCGTAAAGGCCGTGCCGCCATAGACGGCCGGACCCTTGACCACGGCACGGAACGTGCCGAGACGTCCGTCGTTCCAGCGGCCCGAAACGATGTCGCCCATCGGCGAATGAATGCGGCTCACGGCTTCGCAGCCCGTGCCCATCAACGTATAGAGCGTCTCGACGCCGTGGATGCCGTAGAACCCGAAGTCGGGATGCGTAGGCTCCACGGTATGAGGCGAGTAGCAGTCGGCACCGAGAATCTTGCCGAACTCTCCGCTGCGCAGGGCGGCATTCTGCGGCGAGTAGCGCAGCGCCGAAGAGGTGAAGACGCTCGCACCGTAGCGGTCGGCCATCTCATAGATGGCGATGGCCTCGCCCAGCGTCGCACCCAGCGGCTTGTCGATGTAGCAGATCTTGCCCGAGCGGAAAACCTCGACGGCCTGTTCGAGGTGCATGCGTCCGTCGTTCGTCTCAAGCAGTACGCAATCGACCTTATCGAGCAGTTCGGCGATCGAGGAGGTGATCTCCACGCCGAACTTCTTCACCGTTTCGATATAACCCGGGATGCGGTCGCGGCTCGTGGGAATCGATGTCGATCCGTAGGGATAGGCCGCCACGACCTCGAACTCGCGGGCCAGCGGATCATCCGACGTGCCGTTGAGCAGTTCGGTAAAGGCAGTGGAATGCGACGTATCGAGACCGATGATGCCGATACGGATCACCTCCTGGGCCCGCACGGTGAAGAGCGCGGAGAGGAGGCAGACGATGGTGATAATCAGTTTTTTCATGGGTGCAGTTTTAATCGGTTCATAATCATCGGCAGTCGGCGGGAAGCAGCCGGGCGCTTTCGGCGGTCAGATAGAGCCGCGCATGCTCCTCGCGGCGCAGGATGCTGGCCGGGCAGCGCTCCGAAACGGGTCCGCAGACCGTATGGCTGACCGCCTCGGCCTTGCTGGCAAAGGGGACGATGCAGAAGAGCCACCGGCCCCGCAGCAGTACGGGAATCGTCAGCGTCAGCGCCTCGGAAGGCACCAGATCGAGCCGCTCGAAGCACTTTTCATTGACCTGCTGCTGGCGGCAGACGGGATCGAGCGCCACGACCTTGACCAGCTTCGGATCGTTGAAATCCGCCACATCGGGGTCGTTGAAGGCGATATGTCCGTTCTCGCCGATGCCCATGCAGACGATATCGGTCGGATAATGCTCCAGCAGGGCGGCATAGCGGGCACATTCGGCCTCCTGATCCGGGGCCTTGCCATTGAGACAGTGTACCGAGCGGAACGGCACGCGGTCGAAAATCCGATCGCGCAGGAAGCGCGCGAAACTCTGCGGCGCCGTCGCATCCAGCCCGATATATTCATCCATGTGGAAGGCATTGATCCGCGTCCAGTCGATGCGGCTGTCGGCGATCAGGCTCTCCAAGAAGGCCTCCTGCGAAGGAGCCGCGGCAAAGATCATATTGACCTCCTCCTTTTGTCCGAGCAGCTCGACGATCTTGGCGGCCACCTCTCCGGCGGCGGCACAACCCATCTCCCGGGTTGTAGGGAACACTTTGACATTCAGGAAATCCCGGAGGAACTCCCGGCAATTATTCGGTATAGAGCACATGGCCTTCGGATATTGTGGTTGCTACATGAATCTGTGAATCGAATACGACGATGTCGGCATCCTTGCCTTCGTCGAGCGAGCCTTTGCGGGCCCCGATACCGAGGATCCGCGCCGGTGTGAGGGTCATCATCCGTACGGCTTCGACAAGCGGCACACCGGCCACCCGGATCATCGTCCGCACCAGACGGTCGGTCGTGGCAACGCTGCCGGCGAAGGCCGAGCGATCGGGCAACTTGGCCACGCCCTCCTCGATCACCACGCGCTGTCCGTTACGCAGGCTGCCGAGGATCGACTCGCCGTCGGGCATGCCCGCACCGCGCATCGCATCGGTGCAGAGCGCCGTGCGGTCCGCACCCTTGAATTTGTAGACGAAGCGCAGCAGCGCTTCGGGAAGATGCACGCCGTCGGCGATGATTTCCACGGTAACCGCATCGATCAGGTAGGCGGCTTCGACGGCGCCGGCATAACGGTGGGCATTGCGCCGCGTTACGGACGACATGGCCGAATAGAGGTGCGTCATGTGGGTATAGCCCGCCTCATAGGCCCGGGCCACCTCGTCATAGACGGCATCGGTATGCGCCACGGAGGCCAGCACGCCCCGGCGGCGCAGCTCGCGTCCCATCTCAAGGGCGCCGTCCAGCTCGGGAGCGACGCTCCAGCGGATGATCTCGGGCGCCGCATCGAGAATCGCCTCGTACTCCTCGCGGCGGGGCGTCTTCAGGTAGTGCGGATCCTGGGCACCGCTCTGCCGGGGCGAGAAATAGGGACCTTCCAGATGCAGGCCCAACAGTTTGGCACCGCGTTCGTTGCGCCGGTCGGCCTCACGGAAGACCTCGAAAACACGGTACAGCTCCTCGTCCGTGCAGGTCAGCGTCGTGGGGACGAGCGCCGTCGTGCCGTAGCGCGCGTGGGTTTCGGCGGCACCGAGGAACGCCTCGACCGTGCCGTCCATGAAATCGTGTCCGCCGCCGCCGTGCACATGCATGTCGATGAATCCGGGAGCGATATATCCTCCCCGGGCATCGATGACCCGGTCTCCCGCCTCGGGCGTTACGGCATCTGCGGGGAGTATTTGTTCGATGCGGCCGTCGCGACAGACGACCGCCATGCCGGATTCGATCCGCGTCGGGCGGATCACGCTCCCGTTCGTCAGAATCAGTCGTTCCATATCATGCACGGTTTTGTGCCCGCTGCCAGGGCCAGTGTTCGATCTTGTACCCTTTCAGGGCGAAGAAAAGCAGGTAGAGGAAGCAGGGAATAAGCACCCAATAGCCGAGCCGCATGCCCCAGTGCTGGGCGACGAATCCGTAGAGGAGCGGCAGGATGGCATTGCCGCAGAGACCCATGATAAGCAGCGAGGAGCCGAGTTTCGTATAGCGGCCCAGACCGCGGATCGCCAGCGGCCAGACACCCGCGTAGATCAGGGCGTTGGGAAGGCCCAGCATATTGAGGAAGAAGATCGAGGCGTTGGCCCGGATACCGAAGAGCGTAACCTCGAAGTCGGCCAGCACGACGCCCAGCGCGAAGAGCAGTCCCAGCGAGGCGCAGACAAGCAAGGCCCGTTTCTGGGTCATGTACTTCGGGATGAGGACGATGCCCGAGAGGAATCCGAGCATCGTGCAGGTCAGCGTGATCGAGGGGAAGATCTTCGCCTCGACGACGCCGATGCCCATCGAGCCGGCGTAGTTGATGATCGTGTCGATGGCCACGACCTGCGCTCCGACCTGGCAGAAGATCGCCAGCGCGCCGAGCCACAGGTAGGGATAGTCGAAGAGGCTCCGGCGTCCGGAAGTATTCTCCGCCGAAGCGGCGTTCTGCTCATCGGTGTTGATCTCGGGAAGCACCGAATAGCGGATGCCGATGCCTACGAGCAGCAGCAGGACGCCCAGCACGCTGTAAGGCACGATAACCCGGCGGATCAGGCCGTCGAGCACGGCACTCTGCGTCGCGGCATCGAGCGCACCGGATTCGATCTGCGCGAAGAGCTCGCTGTCGCCGGGTTTGAGGATCAGGGCGGCAAGGATCAGCGGCGCGATGATGCCGGCGGTCTTGTTGCAGACGCCCATGATGCTCATGCGCTGCGCGGCGCTGTCGATCGGGCCGATGATCGTAACGTAGGGGTTGGCCGCCGTCTGCAGGATCGCCAGGCCCGTACCGATCGAGAAGAGTCCCAGAAGAAATACCTCGAACTGCCGCGAGAGGGCCGCCGGAACGAAGATGAAGGCGCCGAGGGCCGTGAGCATGAATCCGTACATGATGCCCCGCTTGAATCCTACCTTTTTCAGCAGGATGCCCGAAGGAATCGCCATGATGAAATAGGCGATGTAGAAGGCGAAGGAGACGAAATAGGATTCGAAATGCGTCAGTTCGCAGCAGATCCTGAAATAGGGAATCAGGATGGAGTTCACCCACGAAACGGCGCCGAAGATGAAGAACATACCGGCCAGAATGCCCAAAGAGATGAGGTAGGTACGCCGGGATGAGGGGTTGGGGTTGGTCATAGGTCGTTTTAAGGTTCTTTCGGTGAATAAAGGTAGTGCTTTTCGGCCGGTTTCCGACCATGAAAAGCGTAAAGGCTCATTCAAAAAACGTCGTTATCCCCGCGTATCGCAAAATGACGGGGCGGATTCATGCCGGGTGCAGCTTTCCGGTTATCGGCCGCACCCGGCGCGATTCACCGTGCGGTCCGGATCGGACGGGTTACGACGAACCGGCAGAACTCGTGGTAGAGTTCCTTGTCGGCCGGATCCGCGGAGTTTTTCAAAACCCGCAGCGACTGACTGCCCTGGTAGTAGGCCAGGCGCTTGTCCGACCAGACGCCGTGGCGGCGGAAGGCCGACATGTAGTCCCGCAGCCGGTAGGCCATGCCCCGGCTGTTGAGCGCATTGTCGTCGAACTCCAGTTCGAGCTGCATGCCTGCGGCTGCGGCCATTTCACACGCTTCGTCCAGACGCGATTCGGGAACCGACTCGCTGAAGAAATAGTTGGGCTGCAGGTAGGCATAGTGGAATCCGTAGGACTTCCACTGCCGGGCTCCGGCGGCGTTGAAGTAGGGAATCCAGTTGAAGCTCTCATTCAGGTCGTCGAGATAAGCGGCTACGGTTCCGATGATATTGCTCGTATCCGAATCCTTCTCGGCCAGCCAGTAGAAGCCTCCCAACTCGACATGGGCATAGTTGCGGCGGTCGAACTCGGCACGCACCGTATCGATGAACCACTGGCAGGCCCGCACCCGGTCGTTCACATCCGAAAAATCGAGCGATCGGCCATCGACACTGCCCCAGTACTCCGTTACCTTCGAATCGACATCGCGGTAAAGGATCGGTTCGGGAATGGAGACGACGACACGCCGCTTGACAGCCGGCTCGCCGAGCGTCGCGGCCGCCGTGGCAACCACCTGCTCCAGGGCACCGATTCCCGTATCTTCGGCAAAGTAGTAGTCGATCAGGTGCTGCCAGTCCTCACGGGTTGCCGAACGCAACGGCTGGTTGCTGTAGGTGTAGCCGTTGGCGAACTTCACGCCGGCCCCTCCGCCATTGGCGGGGTCCATGATTTCGAGCAACAGGAAGCCGTCGAAGAGCCAGTGCGTCTCTCCGTCCGTATCGGTATAGGTAACGTAGTCGGAAAGGCGTTCCACATCCCATTTATATGGGGAGCGGTGGTGTCCTCCGCCGTAGAGCAGCACCAAATCCGTAACGGCAGGGACCTCCTGCCGGGATGCCTCCCAGGCATAGGGCTCGGCCGTAAGCGGATCGGGAACTTCGGGCTTATAATGGGGCGGCGAAGGATGTTTCTTCTCGGAGCAGGAGGTGCAGGAGGCGCTCAACAGCGCGAAGGTGCACAAAAGCAGGGTCGATAAAAACGGTCGCATAGGAGTCATGGTATTATTTCAGAACTTTACGGAGTACGGGATAGAGCAGATCGGCATAGCGCATCATGCCCACGTCGGTGAAGTGGATGCCATCGACGGTAGCCTCTCCGTCGTCGCCCAGCATGTGGTCCGACGAAACGTAATAGATATTGCGTTCGCCCTCCTTCTTCAGCTGTCGGAAGATCCGCTCGTGCGTCTCATTGAGTTTGGCAACCGATTTGGCGGCACTCGTGCTGAAGAGCATGTGCGGGTAGTTCGGGTCCTCGACGAAGACGATCGGCGTATCGGGATGCCGTTCGCGCAGGATACGGTAGAAGGGAATCATCTTGGTCTCCATCTGCTCGACGGTAACGTTCGGCACGAAGTCGAGGACGAAAACACCGGCATCGACCTCGGCCATCAGTTCGGCAATCTCCAGGTCGAGCTGCCCGTTGCCGCTGAACCCGAGGTTGATCGCCTCGCGGTTCAGGCGGCGTGAGAGGATATTCGTATGGGCCATGCCGGGACGCGTGGCGCAGCCGCCCTGCAGGATGCTCGTTCCGTAGAAGACGATGGGCTTCTCGCGCACGGGCTCCGCAAGGCGCGGCACCGAAATCTCCGCCGTGGCATCGACGCCGATCGAGAGGCTGTCCACACCGTCGTAAAGCGGCAGGTAGAGGATGAACTCGCGCTCCTCGGGGAGCATCGTCGAGATGATCGTCGCCTCGTTGTCCGAGCCGTTCGGACGGGCACTGTTCACGAAACGCCACCCCTTCCCCACGCGGGCATAGAGATCCAGGCCGCGGATACCGGTAGGTGTCATGTGGTTCATCGAGTTGCCGAACGAATTTTTCCACCGCACGGCGATCGTCGTGGAGTTGCTGCGGAAACGGATGGCCAGGCCCGCCGAATTGAGGCCCAGGTTCCATACCGGATCGCGCGTAACACCTTTCAGCGATTCGGGAAGGCGCGTGTAACGATGGTAGGTCTGCTCGACGGCCTTGCCGTAAAGCGGAAACTCCGCAGCATCGTGGTACACCAGTTGAGCCGCAGCACACAACGGCAAGACGAGTCCGACAAAAAGCGACAAGCCAATGAGATTCTTTTTCATGAACAGGTATCTTTATAAATAAAATAACGCAAAGCGTCCGAAAGATACAAAAATTTTATCATTTTTTAAAGAATCCCATCGTGGAAACGACGGCCCGGCTCGCTTCGGCGGTCGTATCGTTCAGGTGCTCGCCGTCGATGACCATACCCGTGGAGCCTCCGCCGTCGAAATTCACGGCATCGGTACATCCCAGACCCTTCATGATGGCAGCCAGTTCGGTCAGCGTGGCGCCGCCGCTCGAGGCGACACGTCCGTCGCAGATGAAGAAGATGATGCGGCCGTCCTCCGTGCGACCCACGGCCGTGCGGTCGGGCGACACGCCGACGCCGAAGATATCGTACGGCATGATCTCAAAGTTGCTCAAATAGTAGTCTGCACCTTTCGAGGTGAGCGTGAAGTCGAACGGGCATTTTCCGTCCTTGAGCAGCACGGGGCCGGCGCTCAACGCATACCGGGGCGACCAGGCCGTGGATGCGGTCGGATTCTCGGCACTCACGACATCGTATTTGGCCTCACCCTTGACCGAAGGCAGCGGACGGTCGAAATAATAGGCCGTACCTTTGGCATCCGTCCCGGCCCAATATACGGCGGGCTTGCCCGAGGCATCGACGCCGAACAGGCCGCGCGTTACGTTGTACATCGAGTTGTACTCCTCGGTATCGGAGGTCTTCAGCGATCCGCGGACGGCCGAGATCGATCCCGTAGCTGCAGCATTGACCACGGCAAGACCCGTATGGCGTCCGTTGTAGAAATAACCGCCGTTAATCATCACATAGCAGTCGCCGTTGAAGGCCGCCGACTGCTCCTCGATCGTCGCCGCACCGTCGGGAACCAGTACGCGGAATTCGACATTACCCTTCGAAAGGTCGGCCACGGCATACCAGGCATGGAAGCTGTGCCCGTTGAGCTGGTCCGTCGTTTCGTAGAGTTCGATCTCCGCAGGAAGCGACGTGCGTGAAAGTTTTGTCCAGTTGAACGTGATCGCATCGGGTGCCGCAGCCAGCGAGGCGGTCGTCGCGGCACTGTAGTAGGCCGCGCCGCCCTCGATGACGAAGGCGCGGACCGTATACTCCTTGCCGTACTCCAGCAGCACGTTGGGAATGGCCTGCAGGACGGACTCATCATCCGAAATCGCAGGACCGTACTGCACCGCATCCTCGATCGTGGGGGTACCCTCCGCGCTCCAGCAGAGGCCCCAGCGGGCATCGGCCGAAGCATTCTCGATCCGATAGGATACAGCCAGACAGCTTGACGTGGAGGTTGTGCCGCCCACCAGCGAAACGACCGGCAGATCGGCCGACGGAACAAGCGTATAGAGTTCGTAGATGACGCGCGAGTCATACGCCTCCGACGCACCCTTTCCCTGTACGCCGAAGAAGTAGCTGTCGCCGTCCTCAAGGCCCTCGCTCACCGTAAACTGGGTTACGTCGGCCTCGACCGACCCGGCAACCCACCGGTTCGAGGCGTCAGCCGCCTCGCGGACCCAAATGTCGAAGCCCGTTTCGTTCGAGCTGTTGTCCTGCCACGTTACGCGGACCGAGGTGGCATCCACCCGCTCGATCCGAATTTCCGACGGGGCCGCAACATTGCCGCCGACCGACGCTTCATCGTTGTTTTCTCCGCACGCCGTGCATGCGCAAAGGGCCGCAAAGGCCCAAAATGCCGTTTTCATAAATTTTTCGTATTTTAGGTTTTATTTTTCCAATCGCAGGGCTCCGAGTGCCGGAACGGTAATCTGGCGTCCATCAGGGAGCGATACGTCATGCGCCGCGTCGTCCATGTTCACCACGATGCAGGCCCTCTCTCCCGAAAGGCTCTCCCATTCGGCGGCCAGCACCACGGGTGTCGTCTCGTAGCGCGGAATCTCCCGGCGCGGATTGTCGCCCCCGGGGATGATCTCGCCGAGGAAGCGTCCGCCGAGGAACAGGTCATGCTGCTCACGGCGGAACTCCGCAAGCCGCTTCAGAAACTCCGCTTCGCGGCGGTATGCCGGCCGCATCAGCAGCTCGGGATCCGCCCACCCCAGCTGCGACCCCCACAGAAGGCTTTTCATCGTCAGGAAGCTGAAGGCTCCGTTGTCGAGCTGCCAGGGAATATAGGTATAGCCGCTGTAGACGCAGCGGTCCGAATAGATCAGCGGGAAGAGCGGCACCATGCGCACCGTAGCGCTGTGCGGCGTATTGACGATGAGCATCATGTCGAACAGGTCGATATAGCACTCGACATTCTCCTCGGTGGTCATCGCCCGCTCCGGAGTGTAGATATCGCGGCGCATGCCCTCGAGCAGTTCGCGGTAGGCCGCCGGCCACCATCCGCCGCCGCCCGGGGCGTGGGGATGGTTCGGAGCATAGCAGTTTTCGCTGCTGGCGCATCCGATCTGGTCCATGTAGACGCCGTCGGTGCCCAGCTCGGTGAGGATTCGCCGATTCAGGTCGCACAGCACCTGCTGCCAGATAGGCGATGCCGGGCAAGTTACCGTATTGGGAACTTTCGAACTGTAGACCTCGGTATAGAGCGTACCGTCGGCCTTGCGGCACGAAGCCTCCGCGCCGTGCAGTGTCCGGTAACTTTCGGTCGCGGGGTCCCACAGACGACCGTTGATGTAGGGCGTAACATGCGCTCCGAGACGCTGAGCCTCGGCCACCGCCTCGGCAAAGCCCTCCTGCGCCGGAAAGTAATCCGGGTAGTTCGTATCGAAGGGATGGGCATGCCAATAGTACCAGTGGAGTCCTACCCCACGGCCGTAGTATGCCAACGCTTCGCGCAACGCCCCGAGCGCCGCGGGTTTCACGCCGCCCGGACGCAGCCACAGGTCCGCATGGCGGATCCACTCCACAACGGGACGCTCGCGGAGCGTGCGCCGCCCCCACGCGGTTTCGAAGGTAAAGGGACGGTACCAGCGGAGCGCTGCGGCCTGCCATCCCTCACGGGTGAAACCCAGGACCGTCGGCCAAGGAAGCACGAAACGTCCGCCGTCCGACCAGGCATACGAAGTCGTCGTCTGCTGCACGAAGACGACGGAATTGCCTTCGCTCACCATCGAAAGGAGTTTTCCGCACCCTTCGGTATCCTCGGCGGCAAAGTAGGCCGTGCCGTCAGCGTGGTGCATCATCACCAGCTGCATGGTTCCCGTGCAGGAGGGATAGCGCGCCTGCAGCTGTCCGGAAGCGCCGAGCGTATATTCCGTGCCGTAGCCTACGGGCAGGATGCCCTTCGCGTCGTTGGGACGCGCCACGGCGATGCGGGGAAACTCCGACTCGGTGATCACCCACCCGTCGGGAAGGTCGGCATCAAGCCGCCATGCGGGAAGTTCGGCATCGGCACCGAGTGTAACGGTCATGCGCACCGCCCGGGTCGGGCCGCCGTCAAGGACAACGCGCCAGGTAAAGCGCAACGCCGCCGTGCCCAACGTATCGATTCGCTCCGCGCCGTCGTAATAGCCGTTCCGGGGCAGCAGAGTCGGATTCACGCCTTCCGCGCCGCGGTAGGTCAGACGCCAGGGATGGGTCGTACTGCCCCCTTCGGGCAGCATCTCCGCCCCTTCGGAGCGGTAGGACTTGAACAGGAACGTATCGCCGCCTGAGAAGGCGAGCTCCACGCGGCCGTTCTTCAGCACAAGGTCATCGACCGGGGCCTCCGCGGCAGTCGTCATGCAGGGAACCGTCAGCAGCAGCGCGGCCAGCAACAAGGTGTATTTCATGGACAAGGTCATTTGGCAGGTTCGATGGGTTTGTTCAGCGGTTTTATCGCCTCGAGGAAGAGCCGTTCGGCCTCCGTCTCGGGATGATCCAGTTCGAGGATGGCACGGCCGGCGGCAGGCAGCAGGTAATGGTCGCCGTCGCGCCGGAAGGAGACGCGCACGCCCCGGTCGTCGGTCAGCGTCGGACGGGAGCCCGAAAGCGGCAGGCGCAGAGTCGCCTCGCCCGAGGTATGCCAGTAGAGAATGCAGCTCTTCGCACCGCGGCGGCAGAGGAAAGCCCGCGCACCCGAGTCGTTGTCGGGCATAAGCTGCCTACAGGCGCAAAGCGCGAAACGGCCCTTCGGGTTCTCGAAGAGGAAGAATTCCCGATCGGGGTCCTTGAGCATCTCCTTCTCCCGCGGCGTAAAGGCCCCTTCGAGCTTGGCCCGCTCCCAGCGCTCCATGACCCGAAGATTGTCCTCCGTGCGGGGATGGCGGCGCAGCTCTGCCAGATTGCCCACAAGCGACACGGGCGCATCCCAGGCCAGCGCCTTGCAATAGATGTATTCGTACATGTCGGGCTGCATACCGATCGTCGCGTCGCCCGGCGCGAGGTAGTTCACCCAACCGAAATCGACGGCCGTAAAGTCCTCGGCATTGCGGGCCGCACCGCGCAGCGTATAGCGTTTCATGGCCGGACGGATATACTCCGGCGGGAAGATGTCGAAGGCGTTGCCGCGCGAGAGGATATGCCATCCGAAGTGCGACTTGAGGGCTCCTTCGGCAAAGAGCGGCGCAGGCTGCAGCGCGTCGTAGACCACCGACTGCGACCGCGAGACGTTGTACCAGTATGGCATCGGAACATCTTCGGCACCGTCGAAATAGACGAAGCGGAAGCCCGCTTCGACATAGATCCGCCCCAGACGTTCGGCAATCTCGCGCTGGATTCCCGTATTCTGATCGATGCGTACGAACAACGGCCAGTCATCGACATCGAGCAGCCGGGCACGGCTTCCGGCAGTATGCGCCGCAGGTTGCGAATTGTGCAGGCCCCGGCGGCATCCGGTCAGCAGATAGGGCGGCCGGGTCGTAAAGTCCGTATAGGAGATCAGCTCGTCACCCAGGTGCAGCAGCCGGCGGCCCTCTTCGCGGCGCAGGCCCTGCGTGTTGCCTTCGACGACAAGTACCGTATCGGCGGCTCCGGCCGGCTCGGCAAGCACCAGTTCGCAGACGGCGTTCATCCGCGTATCGGGATGTCCGTTATTGATGTAGGGATCATTCACCCCCACCTTCGAATAGTGGAAATGCAGCCCGGGAATCATGCCCGCGGCACGGATCCTGTCGGTGATGTAACGCAGGTCCTCCATGCCGTTGGGATACTCCTCGCGCCAGCCGTAGTGGCCGCACGAGCGGGCAAAATCGACGTAATAGACCACCATCGTGCGGAATCCGCCCCGGCGGGCGTATTCGATATGGGCATCGATATTTTCGGGTGTTACATTGCGCAGCGAATAGTACGAACAGCGGTAGTTCGGATTGCGGCGGCTCTCGACACCCCGCGGCAGATCGTAGTCCTGCTCGACCTGCCCGATGGCGGGCAGCAGCCCCTCACGCGAGGAGACGACAAGCGCCGCACCCGGGCCGAAGAGGCCAACCCGGGCATCCAGCCCGGCATAGAGCGTCGTCGCACCCTCCCCGGGATAGGCGTCGATGCGCGTTCCGGGATGAGTACCCAGCAGATTGACGGCCGCATGATCGTCCCAGACGACGTTGAGCCACTCGCCGAAATGTTCGCGCGGGCGCACGACGAGCTGCAGCAGGGCGAATTCGTCGATCTCGGTCTGGCGCTTCACGCCGTAGGCCTCGATGCGGTAATCGACCCGCTCGAGCGCAAAGCCGACATAGTCGTCCCGGATATCGAGCCGAATGACGGCGATGTCGTAGGTATCCTCGAACTCCACATAGAGCCGGTCGCCGCGCCGCTCGACCCGGTTGGCCGGGAAAATGCGCGGCTTGGCCGGGTAGATCAGAAAGTTCTCGTTGTCATAAGGTCTGTACTGTGTAATCGCGCAGATCGGAGTTCGCACACCTGCAGCGAGGCACTCCTCGCCCGTGGCCTTCAGTACCAGACTGCGGGCCGCGCCGTCCGCACCGATCACGAGCCGCATGCGGGCATTCTCGATGACGACATCCTCCCCGCCGGCCTGCGCCAGCAGCGGAGTGAGCAGTGTGCACAGTATAAAAAACAGCTGTTTCATGGATTTTGCAGTCGCTGGGTCGGTTCGCTTCCGGGGATCAATCGCGGAAATCCATCTTGGGCGGCTGCCGCTTGATAATTTCGGGACCGGCAGGTTCGGGGTGGTGTCCGGGATTGCGCGGATCGAAATAGTAGATGCCCAGCCGGTCGAAGGAGGCGAAGACGGCCTCCATGCGCCGCATGAAGTCTCCGTAATCCTTCACGTCGGGTTGCGACCAGACTGCCTCGGAGAGTGCGCACAGGCGCGGGAAGGTCATGAAATCGACCCGTTCCGCCGTGTGCATCAGTTCGCTCCAGACGTTGGCCTGGATGCCGAGGATGTGCGCACTCCGCTCGGGGGTCATGCCCCACCCCTCGAACCAGGCATCGGGGAAGGCATAGACATCCTCCAGCGGACAAAATCCGTCCCAGATGCGGCCCCACTTATGGTCGGCATGCTGCACGAAATCGAAATAGAGCGGCTTGCGCGGACAGAGGATCGTCGTATACGCCCCGTCGAGCGAACGACGCAGGCAGTCGGGCTTGTCGTGGCGCCACCACATGATAAGACTCCGCTGCGGATCCAGCCCCAGGTCGAGCAGTTCGTCCCACCCGACGAGCGTCTTGCCCAGCATGCGGACCGAATCGGCCATGCGACGCATAAAGTAGCGCTCGGCCTGCTTGACGGTCGTGAGTCCTTCGCGCGCCATCAGCGCCTGCACATGCGGATCCCGCTTCCAGGCATCGCTGCCATAGGCCACCTCGTCGCCGCCCAAATGCAGCCACTCGGACGGGAAGAGCGCCGAGATCTCCCGCAGTACGTCGGTCAGGAAGGCATAGGTTTCCTCCTTGCCCACGTTGAACGTAAAGTCGGGATGCTGCTCCGTACCGCCGCCCGAATATTCGGGGTAGGCACGGTTGGAGGCCGTGGCGTGTCCCGGCATGTCGATTTCGGGAATGATCTCGATATGGCGTGCCGCGGCATAGGCCACGATATCACGGATCTCCTCCTGCGTATAATACTGCGCCGGGGTGTCGGGATTGCTGTGGCAGCCCGTTCCGCCAACCGTCGCAAGACGCGGATAACCCTTGATCTCGATCCGCCAGCCCTGTTCGTCCGTGAGATGCCAGTGGAAACGGTTCATCTTGAAGCGGGCCATCTGGTCGAGCAGCAGCTTGACGCGGGCTGCACCCGAAAAGTGCCGGGCCTCATCGAGCATGTACCCGCGCCACGCATAGCGGGGGGCATCCTCGATGCGTCCGTACGGCAGCACGCCGCCGTCCTGCATCTCCTGAAGAAGCGTCTGGATTCCGTAAAAGACCCCGGCGGCCGATCCGCCCCGGACCGTTATCTTCCGCGGATGCAACTCGAGCACATAACCTTCGGAAGGAATCTTGCCGTCGATCGACAACTCGACCCGACGACACGTCCGCAGCCGTCCGTCCCGATCCGCGCTGTTGTTTTCCGCCAGTTGTTCCCGCAGATAGGAGGCTTCGTTGTCAAGACCCTCCGATATGCAGCGGATCCCGACTGCCCGATCCAAACGGAAATTTTCCGTTCGCAGCTCGACTGCAGCGGGACGGGGTATGGTCTCCGACCCGCGCGTCGCCGCACCGGCCGGAACAAGCCCGGCAAACAAAAGACAAAAAGCGAATATCACCAGTTTTTTCATCTTGAACAGCATTCTTTCCATTTTCAAAAACCCGGCACCGACCACGTTGGATCGATGCCGGGAATCAAGAATACCGACCGGACCGCCCCGTCTTCTGCCGGGCGGTCCGGAGTCGGTTCAGGCATCAAATATCGTAACGGGTAATCTCGTAACCCATGATACCGTTATCCGTCGTCAGCATGTAGGCCTGTACGGCATTGCCGTCCTCGCTGGCTCCGAAGGCCACGTCGCCCGTACCGTTGCCGTTCTGTCCCAGAACGACATTACCCGACACGAACGGATAGGACGAGGTCATACCCGTGGGTGCATAACCCGTTCCGGGGATATCGGCCGTGCCGGTCGTCAGGTTACCCTCGCGCGAGTCGAAGAGGAAGCCCGAGATGAGAGCTCCGGCGGTCGGATCGGCAATATTGGCAACATACAGACGGGCGGACTTGATACCGCTGGCGGCGTCCTTGTGGCAGTTCTGGATACCGATCAGACGCATGCCGTTGAAGTCGATGCAGTCAATACCGGCAACCTTGTCGGTCAGCCAGAAGTGCGTCGTGGGAACCGTAAACTGGACGGCCGAACCGCCGTTCTCGGGAACATAGGTTACCGTGCGGCGCTCGTTGCCCGAGCCGTAGACGTAACCCGGCGAGAGGTTGTCGTCACCCATCGACAGCAGCACCGGCTTGGTCGTATACCACATCGATGCGAGGCTGTTGGTGCGGAACTCCACGATGGCCTGGGAGGTCGAAGCGGCTCCGTCGGTCAGCGGGATGAAGACCGAACGGATCTTCTGGATGCAGGAGGTGCTGACCATTGCATGTCCCGAAGTTACGTCGCCGATAGCGCTCACCATACGGCCGATGTCGTAGGTCGTCGTACCCGGGTTGGCACTGCGCAGCGGAGCGAAATAGGAATCGGCAGGCAGGCTCTTCGAGAAGATCAGCGTCGGGGCGCTGTCGATACCATTCTTCCATACCCAGATCTCAAAATCGGGCAACGTCGAGGAGTTCGTATAGGCCACGGCTACCAGATGGCCCGCATCATCGCTCGTAATGGCATGGAGAGACCGCGAAATACCCGTCGTATTGACGCTCAATCCCGTCGGCTTGCCCGTGAAGCGATTCATCACAACCATCTTCGAGGCGTCGCCGCTGTTGCTGACAATCAGATAGTCGCCAACGACGGCCAACGTTCGGTTGTTCGTGGTTTCGAATCCGTATTCATTATCGGCCAGAAGCTGGAAGCCGAACAGACAGGCGATATATCCCGCCTTGCCCGAAGGCACGAACGACGGAAGATCGACAGCCGTCTTGTAGGTCTTGCGGACGGAGCCGTCCTGCGATACGACAACGACATCGGGGAACTCCGACAGGTCGATCGTACCGTCCTCGTTCATGGCCGAGCACTCGATCGTCGCCCAGGGCGATACGGTAATCGTCGCCGCCTTCAACGCACCGTCGATCGACGAGGAGGTTTTGTAGACGGTAATCATTCCGGTGCCGCCATCGGTCTCGGGCTCCTTGATCGAAACGACGGCATTGGGCGTATCGGCCAGCGATACGCGGGTGGCGAAGGCCTGGTCCGACTTCACATAGGTCGCATTGATCGTATAGTGCTTGCGCGATCCGTCCACATCGGAAACCAGCGTGCGCTCGATACCTGCTGCCAGATCGTGAATACCCGACAGACCCGGTTCGAAACGGGTGCCGTAAGGAAGCGATGCACGCACTTTCATGGCCGTCAGGTCGCCCTGAATGGCCTCCGTGTCGGAAATATAGTAGGGAACCTGTACGGTGATGACCCCCGACGTCTCGTCCACAACGGCATCATACTCGACGTTCTCGTCCGAGACGAGACGTCCCTTGACGGTGAGGGTCTGCATATTTTCGCTGCCGGACATGATCAACTCATCCGGATCTTCGCAAGCCCCGAGGGCCAGCGCCGATACGAACAGTCCGGTAATCAAATGTCGCATTTTCATAATTATCGCGTATTGAATGATTTGTCAAATTATTTCCAGATCTCGTTCTGCTCGCACAACGTATTGTTCTGCAGCTCGGTATAGGGGATCGGGAAGATCGTGTACTTCTCGGGGAAGAGGCGGTCCTGCGTATCGCACTCCACGCGCTCGTAGCTGAAGCTGTCGCCCGTCTTGGTGATCTTCACACCATGCAGACGCTTGTTGTTGAGCGTCTCGACGGCAATGCCCCAACGAATCAGGTCGAAGTAGCGGTGTCCCTCGAGACCCAGCTCACAGATACGCTCCTTGGCCAGATCCTGCAGGTAGTCCTGCCAGTTGCCCTCCTGCGTCAGCTCGGGAAGGCCGACACGGTCGCGGATCGTCTTGAGGTCATCGTATGCCGGGCCGAACTGGTTCTGACGGGCATAGGCCTCCGAACGGATCAGATAGATCTCCGCCAGGCGCATCTCCGTCCAATAGGTACCGGAAAGGATGTTCGTGAAGTTCACCTTGCCGCTGTTGTCCATGAACTTGCGGAAGATATAGCCGGTCGTGGTCTTGTGCACGTTGTCCTGGCCGGTGATGGCGAAATCCATGTAGTTGTCCTTGCCGCCCACATAGAGCTCGAGCGTACGGTCGATCCAGGTGGCACCGTTGTAGAGAATCGACGCGTAGAAACGCGGCTCGCGGTTGTCAAAGGGCTTGTTGCCGTATTCCGAAAGTTTATCCCAGCTGAAAGCCTCATACTTGTCGCCAACTTTGATGTCGAACGACGAAGCGTACTCGTCGGTCGGCGTGGCCGAAGCACCTACCTTGTCGGCAACACCGTACGGCTGACCGTCATACGGAGGGCAGAAATAGGTGTTGAAGTTGTGCTGCTTCATGCTGATACCCGACTGGAAATAGACCGGAAGGATCAACTCCCGGTTGTTCGGCGTCGAGAAGATCTTGTAGTAATCGGCCGCAGTCTTGCCGGGAAGAAGGTCATAACCCAGCTTCAGCACCTCGTTGCAGGCCGTAACGGCGTCGCTCCAACGTCCGGCATAGAGCGAAGCGCGGGCGATCATGCCCCAGGCGGCACCCTTGGTCAGACGTCCGGCCTCGGCTGCCTCCCAGCTTACCGGAAGATCGGTCTCGGCCTTATGGTACTCGCCGATGATGAAGTCCCAGCACTCCTCCTCCGTCGAACGGGCCTTGGCACGCTCATCGGGACCGTCCACGGCCGTATCGCTGTTACGCAGAACGACACCGCCATGACGGATCACCAGCTCCTGATAGGCGAACGCACGCAGGAAGCGGACCTCGGCCGTACGGATCTTCACCTGGTCGGGGTCGAGTTTGATAAGGCCCTTGTTCAGGTCCTCGAGGTATTCGTTGAGCTTGCTGATCCAGGTGTACATGCTCGACCAGTTGGAGCGGAAATTGCTCTGCTCGGTAACATAGTTGGGCTGATAGAAGAACTTGTTCATCGTGCCGGCCGACACGTTGTACCAGGAGTACTTCACCAGGTCGGTCGCGCCGTCGTCCATCAGGCACGAACTGCCGCAGTTGATATCGGCATTGGCATAAAGCACGCCGTAGAAGTATTTGACATACAGGTCCAGATTGCTCATGGACGAATAGGCCGTAGTTTCGCTGTAGCTTCCCATCGGATCCACATCGAGCACATCGCACGACGTTGCCGAGAGACAAAGGACCGCGAGAAGTCCTGCCGTATATTTTTTGATCTTGTTCATATCGCTCGTAGATTTAGAATGAGAGGTCTACACCGAAGGTAAAGGTACGCTGCTGCGGGTAGTAACCCGTCGGAACGTTCACACTTTCGGGGTCAATCCATTGGAACTCGGTTGCCGTGAGCAGGTTGTTTCCGCTGACATAGATGCGGAGGTTTTCGATACCGATACGGTTCACCCAGCGCTTGGGGAAGGTGTAACCCAGCACGACATTCTTCAGACGCAGGTAAGCGCCGTTACGCTTCCAGAAGTCGGACACATTGCCGTTGTTGGTCGAAGAGGACTTGGTTACCGTCAGACGAGGATACTCCGCATTCGTATTGTCGGGACGCCAGGAGCCCTCCACCAGGTAGAGCGGAGCATTGTCGTAATTGCCGTACCAGGGAATGGTCAGCGGCGTCTGGTCGGCAACGCCGTTGTTCCAGGTGGCCTGGAGCATGCGGTCGCAAAGAGCGGCTCCCTGCAGCTGTACGGAGAGGTCGAAGCCCTTGTAGTCGGCATCGAGCGACAGCGAGAACATCATCTCCGGCATACGGTTGCGGGCAATCTGCACATAGTCGTCGGCCGTGATGGCGCCGTCGCCGTTGATATCGACATACTTGATATCACCCAGACGGGGCTGTACGCCGATCGGCTTCGGAGCGTTGGCCAGCTCCTCCTCGGTCTGGTAGAGACCGTCGGACTTCAGACCCCACAGGGCGCCGAGCGACGAGCCGAGCACGTTCTTCCACGGCAGCGTATTGTCGGCCTGCTGCTTGCTCAGGATCCGGTTGCGGGCGAAGGTGAGGTTACCCGTAATGCCGTAGTTGAACTTGCCGATGTGGTTGCGGTGGCGGAGCACCAGTTCAAATCCCCGGTTGTCGAACGTACCGTCATTGATATAGGAGGGATAGTGGCCGCCCAGCGAAGGAGGATAGATGCCGCCGATCGACTGCAGAATGTTGAAGGTATACTTGTAGAAGTAGTCGAACTCAACGCCCAACAGGCCGTTCCAGGCGCTCATCTCGAAGCCGATATCATAGGTGCGCGTCCGCTCCCAGGTCAGATCCTCATAGGGGAAGGCTACCGAGTTGGAGAGCGTACCCTGCGACGTGGGCGTGCTTCCGAAGGCCACGTTGCTGGCATTGTAGGCAAACTGCTTGCGGTAGAGGAAGGCCGTTACGTTATCGTTACCCAGCGTACCGATCGATCCGCGCAGCTTGAAGTACTCGACTTTCGGGAGTGCCGACTGGAAGAAGTCCTCCTGCGAGAGCACCCAACCTACGGATACCGAGGGGAAGAAACCCCAGCGGTGATCCTTGTGGAAGAGGTACGAACCGTCGTAGCGGAACGACGCCTCCACGAGGTATTTGTCATCGTAAGCGTAGTTCAGACGTCCTACGAAACCGGCAAAAGCCTGTTTGTTGGACGAGGAGGCGTTCGTAGCCGTCGTCGGATCACCGAAATTGAGCTCCGGGAGGTCAAATACGGGGAAGTCGCGACGTCCGGCGTTCATCGACTCGCTGGAATAGGTCGTCTGCTCGTAGAGGAACATCGCGCCGACATCGTGCTTGCCGAACTTGTTCGCATAGGAGATCTGCGGACGCAGCACGACGCGCTGGTCGTTCGAATGAGCCATGTAGAGGTTGCCGTCCGTAGTCAGACCGGCCGCATTCACGAGCGAATACTTGCTCAACGGATCGGCGCCGATGCTCGAACCGCGCTGGAACGTATAGGCCAGCACTTCATAGGAATGCGAGAAGGTACGGCCCGTACTGTAATGATAGTCCCAGCTGGTGAACATACCCAGCTTCAGGCCCTTCACGAAGGGTACCGAATACTCGATGTTGGCCGAGGTCTCCAAACGGAGCTTGCGCGACTTGCTGAATCCGGAGTGGGCCGAGCCGTATTCGGGGCTGGCGGCCGACCACGAAGCGCGGTATCCCGAAACGGGATAGACCGTACCGTCCTTCTCGAGCCACTTCGGCACGAACGGCAGCGAATACATCATCTGGTGGAAGATGTTGTAACCCTCCTGGTTGGCGTACGAATAGGCTCCCGGCTGGTAGTAGTCCTGCAGGGAGGCGGCCACGTTCAGCTGCACGCGCAGGTTGTCGTGCGGCGTCAGATCCACGTTCGAGCGGAGGTTGCCGCGCGAATCCTCATGGCCCTTGATGATACCTTCCTGGTTGCGGAAGCCGCCGCTGACGAAGTAGCGGGCCTTCTCGCTTCCGCCGCTCACCGAAAGGTTGTGCTGGTGCATGAGCGTCAGGCGGCGCATCGGCGACATCCAGTCCGTATTCTCGTAACCGTCCGACGGGTCGCCGTTGTAGGTCATGGCGATCTCCTCGGGCGTGAACTGGTAGTCGGGCACGTCGTCGCCGCCCAGTTTGTCGAGGGCAAGACCGGCGTTGTAGTACTCCATGTACTGCGTACCGTTCATGAATTCGGGCATCGTCGTCATCTGCGAAAGCGTTACGCTACCGCGGTAGTTGATCGACATGGAGCCCTGATGACCGCGTTTGGTCGTGATGAGGATGACACCTGCGGCAGCCTTCATACCATATACGGCACTCGCCGAGGCATCCTTGAGGATCGTTACATTCTCCACATCGTTCGGATCGACCGTACCCATCTCACGCTCGACACCGTCCACCAGCACCAGCGGGCTCGAGCCGTTGTAGGAGGTGTAACCGCGCACGAGCATCGTAACGCCGTCGGATCCCGGAGCACCGGTAGCCTGCTGCGTGATCAGGCCCGGGAGCTTTCCGACCAGGGCCTGCGAAATGGTGCTGACGGTCGATTTCTTGATTTCATTGTCGGAAACCGCCGCAATGGATCCGGTCAGGTGCACCTTCTTCTGCGTACCGTAACCGACCACAACGACTTCGTCCATGCGGGCCGCATCCTCCTGCATCATGACGTTGATCTCCGTACGGTTGTTTATCGCCAGCTCCTGGCTCTTCATACCTAAGTATGAGAAAACCAGCACTTCAGCACGGGGGGGGGTCTCCAGACGATACGATCCGTTGCTCGTCGTCATCGTGCCCACGGTAGTCCCCTTGACGATCACATTGACACCCACAAGCGGATTGCCCTGGGCGTCGGTAACGGTTCCCGAGATGTGCGATTGTGCGAAGGCCGTCGATAGACCGGCTCCGAACAACATCAACACACATGCGACGAAACGCCGCATCCGGGAAACGTGTTCTCGTTTCGAATAATTGTCCTTCATAGATTCATAGAATTAGGTTGATAGTTTGATTGAAAGCTCTTCATTAAATATTCCGGGTTCCGGATATCGGCAGGAACCCGGACACGGGATCCGTCAGCATGAGTCCATAAGGCTAAATTTTAAGGTTCACTCATCGGATTTTCAGCAGGTGCGGCATCCGAAAAATGCGCACTGCGGATTTTATCCAAACAAAATTAGGCATCCAGAACGGTATTTTTGCGCAAAAAAGCGAAAAACGGCTTTCAAAAAACGAAAAAACCATCCTTTTTATCATTTTTTCACTTCGGGATGCAACCATAATTCAAAAAAATCGTAGGCCAGGGCATTCGACAGCGAATCGGGATCATGCAGCGGACGATTCGTCATGGCGACACGCCCCTCGTACCCCAGCAGGCGGTTTACGGCCACCGTATGATTGAGCGCCGTCCAACGTTCGGGACCGTCCGAATAGCCGCCCGACACGAGAAACGGCCGGGGCGCCATCAGGGCATGCAACTCGTGCAGGTCGTACCCTTCGCGCCGCAATACGGGATAGATTCCGCGGGCCTTTGCAGCCCCGCAGTCATCCCAGGTATGCTCCCAGGGCGGCGGACAGTAGCCCAGGTACCAGGGTTCCCAGTAATTGACATACCCGCCCTTCGTCTCGTCGAAAACCACTCCGGGATCGCCCCATACCGCACAGGCGAACTTCTCCCTCAGGCACGAGGCGAACATCGCCCACTTGCCTCCGTAGGAGTGGCCCATGACACCGATGCGCGTGGAATCGACCTCGGGGTGGCGCGCCAGCACCTCCCAGGCGTTCGCTGCGGCGCAGGCCAATGCCGACAGGGGCTGCAACGTCGCGCTGTCGATCGAAGGATAATAAAGCGAATAGGTCTTTGTGCGGGTAGTTTGCGTCGTCCCGAGCGACAGGGCGACAAAGCCCCTTTCGGCCAGACGGAGCGCAAAATCCCGATACGGTTTACCACCCAGACCGACCGCGGTCTCGGGTTCATAAAAGAGGGTGATGACCGCGGCTTTGCGTCCCCGGCCGTGCGGGACGAGCAGATATCCTTCCGTCGTATCCGAAGGCAGCCAGCGGAAACGTACGCGATAGCGGTCGAAATCGGCACCGGGAAGCGTATCGATGAATTCGAAGTGCTGGTCCGCAATCAATGGCGGCCAGGCGCCGAGCAGAGAGTCCCAGCGGGAACGGATCTCCGTACGGCGGCGGATCCAGTCGGCGGCCGTACGCACGCTGTCGCCATTGTAGAAGAGCAGCGGGGAGCGATACTCCCCATAGGCATTGCGATAGGCCTCGGGAGGCTCGGTGTAGGGAAGAAACTCCCGGCGAAGGGCCGACGACTCCCGTTCGGCACCCCCGCACCCCGCAAGCAGCACTCCGAGAAACAGAGCGCCGGTACATGATTTCAACCAGTACATACCGTCTGTCCGGGGCCTGTACCCCGCTTTACAAATATAGCGAACAGAACGGAGGAACGGCCCTCAAAAAACGAAAAGGGCGTTTCGAAAAACGCACTATTTGCCAGCGGAGCGCCGCTGGCGGTATTCGATCGGGGAGCACCCCATGAATTTTTTGAAGATGCGCGATATGTTGTTGTAGTCGCGGAATCCCGCCTCGCCGGCAATCTCGGCCAGCGGGAGGTCGGTCGTCAGCAGCAGGTTGGCAAAGCGGTTCACGCGGCACTTGAGCACATACTGATAGATCGATGTATTCATCACCTGCTTGAACTTCAGCTCGATATTACGCCGCGAAAGGGGAATCTGTCCGACAATCGACTCGATCGTCAGGTCGGTGGTGATATGCTGCTCGATGTACTTGACGATTCGCAGGACATAGGGGTCCTTGATATTGTGCTTTTCGGTCGATTGGCGCAATTCGATGCGGATCGGGTTGATAACCACATTGAAAGGGCCCACGAGCTCCTTGCGGATCTGCCGGTGGAGCAGCTTCCCGACGGCATAGCCGCCCTTCTCGACCTCCAGCTCGATCGACGAGATCGGCGGGTCGGAGATGTTGCAGATCAGCTCGTCGTTATCCACACCGAGCAGCGACACATCTTCCGGGATGAGGATATTCTCCATCTTGCAGATCTCCGAGATGGTCAGCGCATGGGCGTCGTCGCAGCAGAACAGCGCCACGGGTTTGGGCAGCTCGCGCAGCCAGCGGCTCAACGCCTCGCGGTTCTTCTCGTTGTCCTTTTCGGTCTCGAAGGCGTGGAACGTGCCGCCGATGCGCTCCACTTCGCCGCGATACCCTTTGCACCGTTCGTCCGACCAGACAACCCCCTTCACACCGAAGAAGGCGAAGTTGCGGAACAGGCGTTCGGCGAAGAAACGGGCTGCCATAAGGCCCGTTCCTTCGTAGTCGCCCGTAAGGTTCGAATAGGTCGTACTGCGGTGGCGGTAGTTCTGCAGGACGACCGGGATGTTCAGCTCCTTGAGCAGGTCCATCGCATCGTCGTTCCACTGCCCGATGATGGCGTCGGCCTTCCACGTCTTGGCCCACTCGAGAATACTCCGTTCGCCGTTCTCTATACTTTTATAATAGGAAGGAAGGCGGTAGAAGAGCCACGGGCCGTTCTCGCGCGAATAACGCACGATACCCCGGAGCAGGTTGCGATCGAAGTCGTTCGCACAATCGACAAGCAGCAGGATGCGGATCATATCTTGGACTTATTTGGAGCCGGCGGCAGTGGTTCCGTCGTCCCGCAGGAAACGACCGTCGATCGCCACTCCGAAACTGTGGAACGGATCGGCTACAGCGTCGATCAGCTGGGCGCACTCGAGGCGGGTCAGCGGCCGTTCGGCATCATACCCTTCAAGAAGTGCCGCAGCTTTCTCTCCTATCGCCGCCGTTGCATCGCTGCCGAGCGCTTCGGAAAGCATCGCGGCAAGGCTCCGGCCGCAGACGGCCGTCGTATCGGAAGACTCCGCAACGGTGGGATAAACCTCCCGCAGGCCCCGGCGAAGCAACGCTTCGGAAACACGCTTTTCGGCATCGAACCAACTTTGGTTCGACCACCCCACATTCGCGCCGCGGCCGCGCAGGATGCCCGTAGCAGCAATTCGCTGCATGGCCTTGAAGCGCGGATCGGTCGAAGGCAGGTCGAGGTACGGCAGCAGGTAGCCGCCGTCATCGAGGATCACCTCCTGCACCTTGCGGACCGAAACTTCCGAAGGCTCGCAGTTCTCCTTCACAGCCAGGGCAGCCAGGGCGCCGGCCGCCTGTCCGATCTGCAGCACGACGGGCTGCAGGCGCGTGGAGCCGTTCACCAGGTTGGTTACCGAGATGGACTTCTCGGCAACGATCAGCCCCGGCTGCGCGGCGGGCAGCATCACGCCCATCGGTACGCCGTACGAAGGTACGGGATGGAAATAGAGGTTCGGCAGCGAACTCCATTCGGGATAGCGCGTATGGTGCTGGTCGATCGGATAGTCGCCCACGCCGATCGTCGTACGGTAGAGCGTGTTGGCATAGGGGTCGGAGATATCGTTGAGCGTGAAGCGCACCAGGCCGTGGATACGCCGCGATTCGCGGTGGTAGGGATAGAACGGCAGAAGATCCTCCGTGGGGAACTCGTCGTCGGCGAGGCCCAGCGTACGGAATCCCAGTTCGGTCTGGAGGAAATAAAGGAAACACAGCGTATGGTTCTTCGCCTGCCGCACGGCCTCGGCACGTCCGGCGGCATCCATATCGACCATGTTCACATAGTAGTCGTTGCCCTCGATCGGCCAGTTGATCATGTACTTCTTATTGGGCAGTTCCCCGTAGGTAATCATCATCTCGCGGGGCCACATCCGGTCGGGTTCCTTGGGCGTAATGCAGTTGTCGTTGATGCAGCAGCAGGCGAACACGGCCGGATCGTACCCCTCGGGCTGCGGAATCGTTACGTCGCGTCCATAATCCTTCAGGACGGCGACATAGGTCAGGTCCTGCACGATGTCGTTCGGCGCGTCGAGCGCCTCCTTCTCGCCAGTTTCCGACGTGGCGTCCATACCCACATCATAGGGCACGCCCAACTCCTTCGCCACATCGCCCAACTCCGTGGCGTCGATCAGCACGCGGGCCGCGATACGCTCGTTTTTCCCGCCGCAGTCGATATCCAGCCGCCACACGCCGTCGCGGCGGTCGAAACCGGAGGCCGTCGCACGGTAGCGCACCTTGAGGTTCGGCTCCCGGGCCACCATGCATTTGAAGAGGCTGTCGCCCACCGACGGTTCGAACATCGTCTTGCTCACCCATCCCGTGCACAGGGAGTCGGGCCCTCCGTAGTGGTGCTCCAGTTCGGTTCGGAACTCGTCCCAGATGCCGCCGCGCAGCACATAATTGCCGTCCGTAGCACTCACACCGGCTGAGGTCAGCATACCGCCCAGCCAGTCGAACTCTTCGACGATAAGGGTCCGCGCCCCGAGGCGTGCGGACTGCAGGCCTGCCGCCACGCCGCTCGTGCCGCCGCCAACGATCACCACATCATATTCACTGACTCCGGAACAGGCGGCCATTCCGCACAACAGCAGGAGCCCCGCCCCCGCAGAAAGGATACGTTTCTTCATTCGATTCAAGTATTTCGGTAGTTTTAAGCTATAAAGGTAGGAAAATATATCCGTATATACAAAATATACATCACCGGGCCGGCATCGGACTGTCCTGTTTCGTACGGGACTGTTCGGAATCCGGAATAAATTTCGTATCTTTCGGCAAGAATCAAAAAAATCGCAGCTCCATGAAAAAAGCCCTGTTCCTCATCCTTTCGGCTCTTCTTGCAATGCCGGTACTGGCCGGCGGGGAGGCCCCGCAACTGAAACTCATCTCCTACAACATGCGCAACAGCGGCGGCGGAGACGGCTCCAACAACTGGGAATACCGGCGCCACGCCACGGAGCGGATGATCCGCGAGGAGGCGCCCGACCTCTTCGGCGTCCAGGAGGCCCTGGCCGACCAGCTGCAGTATCTCGACGAGAATTGCGCGGAGTATGCCCGCGTGGGCGTCGGCCGCGACGACGGCGACAAGGCCGGGGAGACGATGGCGATCTACTACCGGCGCGACCGTTTCGAGCTGGCGGACAGCGGGACGCTGTGGTTGAGCGAGACACCCGAGACGCCTTCGCGCGGCTGGGACGGAGCCTGCAACCGCACGGTAACCTGGGTCGAGCTCCTCGACAGGACGTCGGGCAAAACCTTCTTCTATTTCAACACCCACCTCGACCATCAGGGCAAGCAGGCCCGCGAGGAGGGCATCAAACTCCTCGTCGAGACCGTCGGCACGATAGCCGGCAAGGCACCGGCGATCCTCGGCGGCGATTTCAACTCCCCGACCGACAGCCCGATCTTCCGCCCGCTTACCAAATGCATGAAATCGGCCCGCGAGAAGGCTCCCGTCAGCGACAACGAGGGGACGTTCAACGGTTTCGGCTCGGCGCCCGATACGATCGTCATCGACCACATCTACTTCCGGGGCAAGCTGCGCTGCCAGCGTTTCGAAACCCTCAAGGGCGACTACGGCGCCCCCTACATCTCGGACCACTACCCCATTGCCGCCGTTTTTGCGTTCCAATAGCGGGTATTCTCAACTGATATTCCGGCCATGCAGGATTCCGACAGCACCCTCCGTTTCATCGACCCCGAAGCCTCCTCGGGGGAGGATTTTGCCGGTCCGGGCGGCGACCTGTCGTCGGGATTTCCCTCACCGGCCGAGCACTTCACGGACGCTCCGCTCGACCTGAACCGCCGTTTCATCCGCAACCCGGCAGCCACCTTCTTCGCCCGCGTCGAGGGCGACGCCCTGCGCGACGAAGGAATCCGCGACGGCGACCTGCTGCTCATCGACAAGTCGGTCGGAGCCTTCGACGGCTGTCTGGCCGTCTGTTTCCTCGACGGGGAGTTCCGTCTCAAGCGCCTCGAGATCCGCGCAGGACAGATCCGGCTGCATCCTTCGGATACCGGGCAGAAAGGTGCCGAAATATACAGCGAGGGAGAGATCGTGATCTGGGGCGTGGTCATCGCCTCGATACGCAAGCATCTGTAAACCGCCCATGTACGGACTTTGCGACTGCAACAACTTCTTTGCCTCGTGCGAACGGGTTTTCCGTCCGGAACTGAACGGGCGGCCGGTCATCGTGCTGTCGAACAACGACGGCTGCGTCATCGCCCGATCGAACGAAGCCAAGGCGCTCGGCATCCGCATGGGGCATCCCTTTTTCCAGATCCGCGAGCTGGTGGAACGCTGCGGCGTAGCGGTCTTTTCGAGCAACTTCGCCCTCTACGGCGACATGTCGCGGCGCGTAATCCGCACCCTGCGGGCGATGGTCCCCGCCGCCGAGGTTTACTCGATCGACGAGGCGTTTCTCGACCTGCGAGGCATCGCCCTCGAGGAACTCACGCCGCTGGGCCGCACGATCAGCCGCACCGTACAGCGCAATACGGGCATTCCCGTGAGTATCGGGATCGCCCCGACGAAGACCCTCGCGAAGATCGCCTCGAAACTCTGCAAGCGCTATCCGCGGCTCGAAGGGTGTTGTCTGATGTACCGCAAGGAGGATATCGAGAAGGTGTTGCGGAAATTTCCGATCGGCGACGTCTGGGGCATCGGACGCAAGCACCGCCGCATGCTTCAGGAGGCAGGAATCGCCACGGCATGGGACTTCACGGGTTGTTCGGGAGCGTGGGTCCGCGGCCGCATGGGCGTAACGGGGCTGCGCACCTGGAGCGAGCTGCGGGGCGAGGCGTGCATCGACTTCGAGAACGCCCCGCAGGGCCGTCAGCAGATCACCGTCTCGCGCAGCTTCGCCCACGAACTGACGGACAGCCATTCGCTCCACGCCTCGGTTTCGACCTTCGCGTCGCTCTGCGCCGAGAAGCTGCGGCGGCAGCGGAGCCTCTGCGGGGAACTTACCGTCTTCATCTACACGAACCGCCACCGGGAGGATCTGCCCCAGTATTTCGAGAGCGAGACGCTGCGGCCGCCCGTGGCGACGGACGACACGCTGGAACTCGTTTCACTGGCCGTGCAGGCGCTCAAACGCATCTACCGCGAAGGATACGGATACAAAAAAGCCGGGGTGTCGCTCTCGGAGCTCACCCCGAAACACGGTGCACAAAGCGACCTGTTCGATCCCGTGGACCGCGAACGGCGGGCCCCGCCCCTGGCGGCGCTCGATTCCCCCCACCCGCAGCTTCGCCGCGGCCCCGGCGTCGCCGCCTCGCGCGCAACCGCCCCCCCCCCGACGGAACCCCACCACCCCCCCCCTCGCCCCCCCCCCCGCCCGGGACGACAACCTTCATGCCCGGGGCGCACACACTGCCCGCAACC
>ERZ1664511.14-NODE-14-length-51336-cov-9.203194_pt1 | contig 51336 bp, 49 predicted proteins | sample MGYA00575336_ERZ1664511 | MGnify/ENA primary metagenome ERZ1664511 (study PRJEB40874, sample SAMEA4040739) | Gallus gallus | biome: gut; material: content | place: India | collected 2016-01-01 | study: EMG produced TPA metagenomics assembly of PRJEB14491 data set...
CATTACTCCGTATCCACCGCGCAGGCACGTGCCGTAAAATCCGGCTTCGCCCACCAGGTATGGCAGCGGTGCTCCGGCTCCGGCCGGCGGGGCTGCCGCTTAAAAGACGGCTTCGGCGGCGCCTCCGCCGCCGGGTGTGAACGGTGCATCGGGGTCGGCCACCGGCGCCGAGCGGGAGATCCCCGCCAGATGGCCAACGACGGTACGGGCGATGCTGCGCGCCTCGTTCGTGTCGTAGAGAGGCACGAGCCGCTCCGTCAGTGCATGGATGGCTTCCCGACGGGTCATGAGCGGCAGCGGCATAGCAGGTCGGCCAGGGCGATGGCTACTGCGGCTTCGACGACCACGGCGGCACGCAGGGCGATGCAGGCGTCGTGGCGGCCGCGGATGACAAGCGGCTGCATGCTGTCCGTCGCCAGATCGTAGGTCAGTTGTTCGCGGGCGATGCTGGGCGTGGGTTTGATGACGGCCCGGACGATGAGCGGGTTGCCCGTTATGATGCCGCCGTTGATGCCGCCGTCATGGTTGGTCGCCGTGAGGCCCGAGGCATCCACGATGCGGTCGTTGTACTCCGATCCGCGCATGCGGGCCGCGGCGAATCCGCTGCCGAATTCGACCCCCTTGACCGCCGGTATGGCGAAGAGCACATGGGCGATCATGCTCTCCGCCGAATCGAAGAAGGGCTCTCCGAGTGCGCCGGGCAGCCCTTCGACGCAGCACTCCACGATGCCGCCGACCGAGTCGCGGTCGTCGCGCGCCGCGATGATGACCTCCTCGAAGCGTGCGGGATCGGTGCATCCGCCGACCTCGGTCAGCCAGGTCGTGAAACTGACCCGCTCCCGGAGAATCTTTTTGGCCACGACGCCTGCGGCGACGAGTGCCACGGTGATGCGTCCCGAGAAGTGTCCGCCGCCGCGCGGATCGTTGAAACCGCCGAATTTGCGGCGTGCGATCTTGTCGGCGTGCGACGGCCGGTAATGGGTCGTCAGGTTGCTGTAATCTCCGGACCGCGTGTCCGTATTCTCGAATTCGATGGTCAGCGGAGCTCCCGTGGTGAAACCTTCGTAGACGCCCGATACAATCTTCGGCCGGTCGGCTTCGCGGCGGGCCGTCGTTCCTGCGGCGCCGCTGCGCCGGCGCTCCAGATCGGCCGTGAAATCCTCCTCCGAGAGCGGAATCCCGTGCGGCACGCCGTCGAGCGTGATGCCGATCTGCCGGCCATGCGACTCTCCCCAGATCGAGAGCCGGAAATGTACTCCGAATTGGTTCATGGAATATCGTTTTTTCGTTTGTTTCGCTTGTTGCTTTTGCCGGCTCCCGTCGGGAGTCGGGTATGCCCTCCCCCGCAGCCGTTTCAGATGCGGACCTGCTCCAGCGCCTCGAAAAACTCCGGGTAGCTCTTGGCCACGCTCTCGGCGCCGCGGATCGTAACCGCCCCGTCGGCACGCAGGGCTGCGACGGCCAGCGACATGGCCATGCGGTGGTCGTTGTGGCTGCTGACGTCGGCACCGTGAACGGCTCCGCCGCGGATCTTCATGACGTTCTCTTCGGAGGTGTCCACCTCGATACCCAGCCGGGCGTATTCGTCGCGTATGGCGTCGGCGCGGTTGCACTCCTTGTAGGTCAGGCGCGAGGTGCCGTGCAGGACGCTCACGCCGTCGGCTGCGGCGGCCAGAGCCGCCAGGGCGGGGAAGAGGTCGGGACAGTTTGTGGCGTCGAACTCGAAAGCCTGCAGCGGCCGGTGGGCCGCCGTTACGGTGTCTCCTTCATGAATTACGGCGGCTCCGGCCCGCACCAGTGCCGTGCAGATGGCCGTGTCGGCCTGCTTGGAGAGCATCGAGACGTTGCGTACGGTGATCTCGCCGGCCGTAGCTCCCATCACCAGCAGCATTGCCGCGGCGCTCCAGTCGCCCTCGATGGCGAAATCCGTTGCCTCGTAATGCTGCCCTCCGGGGATGTAAAACTCCTCGTAGTCGCGCTGGCTGATCTCGATGCCGAATCGCCCGGCGGTGTCGAGCGTCATGTCCAGATAGGGTGTCGATACGGCCCGGCGGACGTAGAGCGTCGTATCTTCCGCGGCCCGGGGCAGGGCGAGCAGCAGTCCGGTGATGAACTGCGACGACACGGAGCCGTCCACCGCGGCTTCGCCGCCGCGCATCGGGCCGCAGACCCGTATGGGAAGATACCCCTTCGTGTCGGTGATCTCGACACCGAGGCTTCGCAGCGGTTCGACCATCATCCGCATCGGGCGGTCGAGAATCGACCCTTCGCCCTCGATCCGGATCGGGGTGTTGCAGAGTGCCGCCACGGGGGTGAAGAGCCGTGTGGCCAGCCCCGATTCGCCGATATGAAGCCGGTCGCCCCGCGGGCGGAGTCCGCCGCGGATGACGAGCGTCGCGGCATCCTCCTGCCGGACCTCGGCTCCGAGCGTTTCGATGCAGCGGAGCGCCGAGCGGGTGTCGTTGCAGAATTCGATGTTGCGCAGATGCGATACGCCCTCGGAGAGCAGCGCCGCCGCAAGGGCGCGCTGTGCGTAGCTTTTCGAACAGGGCGGCGTCAGCGTACCCTTGACGCGCCCCGGCAGAACCGTTTTGTCCATGGATCAGTCGTTTTTCTGCGAAGCCTCCTTCTCGGCGGGTGCAGCGGCGATCTGCGTCGTTTCCGCTTCCGTTGCTTCGGTCCGGGCCTGCATCTCCTCGCCCTTGCGGTTTTTCATCTCCTGGGTCAGCTGGTGGCTCTTCTTGAGTTCGAAATGCTGTCCGAGGTAGACCTTGCGGACCATGGGGTCGGCGGCGAGTTCCTCGGCCGTTCCGGCCTTGAGGATCTTGCCTTCGTAAAGCAGGTAGGTGCGGTCAGTGATGGCAAGCGTCTCGTCCACATTGTGGTCGGTGATGATGACGCCGATATTCTTGTGTTTGAGCGTGGCGACGATCGACTGGATATCCTCCACGGCAATGGGGTCCACACCGGCGAACGGCTCGTCGAGGAGGATGAAGGCCGGGTTGATCGCCACGGCGCGTGCGATCTCCGTACGGCGCCGTTCACCTCCGGAGAGCTGGATACCGAGGCTCTTGCGGACCTTCTGCAGGCGGAACTCCTCGATGAGCGCCTCGACGCGCTCCTGCTGATACTCTTTCGAATAGGAGGTCATTTCGAGCACGGCGCGGATGTTGTCCTCGACCGACAGGCGGCGGAATACCGAAGCCTCCTGGGCGAGGTATCCGACGCCGAGCTGGGCGCGGCGGTATACGGGCAGTCCGGTCAGTTCGCTGACCTCCTTCTGGTCGTTTTCGAGGAAGATCCGTCCCGCATTGGGCTTTATAAGGCCTACGATCATGTAGAAGGTCGTGGTTTTGCCGGCACCGTTGGGACCCAGAAGGCCGACGATCTCACCCTGATTGACATCGATCGAAACCTGGTTTACGACGGTTCGGGCCTTGTATTTTTTTACGAGTTCACTGGTGTATAGACGCATTGCGGAATTGCGATAAATTTTCACAAAGTTATGTTTTTTTCCGAAAAGTTTTTTATCTTTACAATGAATTTTCGAATCTTAACGGAGCAAAGCGTCTAAATGGAACAATACGATTCGGCCTCTCTGCACGCGAAACTGAAGGAGTACTTCGGCTTTTCGTCGTTCAAGGGGAATCAGGAGGCGGTTATCCGCAACGTGCTGGCCGGCAAGGATACCTTCGTGCTCATGCCTACGGGCGGCGGCAAATCGCTGTGTTACCAGCTTCCGGCCCTGCTGATGGAGGGTGTGGCGATCGTCATCTCTCCGCTCATTGCCCTGATGAAGAATCAGGTGGACTCCATGCGGACCTTTTCGGCCGAGTCGGGCATTGCGCATTTCCTCAATTCGTCGCTCAACAAGACGGCCGTAGCGCAGGTGCGTGCGGACGTGCTGGCCGGCAAGACCAAACTGCTCTACTTTGCACCCGAGTCGCTCACCAAGGAGGACAACGTGGCGTTCCTGCGCAAGATCAAAATTTCGTTCTATGCCATCGACGAGGCGCACTGCATCTCGGAGTGGGGCCATGACTTCCGCCCGGAGTACCGCCGTATCCGTCCCATCATCAACGAAATCGGCCCGGCGCCGCTGATTGCGCTGACGGCCACCGCGACGCCTAAGGTGCAGATGGATATCCAGAAGAACCTGGGCATGTCGGATGCCGCGGTCTTCAAGTCCTCGTTCAACCGTCCGAACCTCTATTACGAGATCCGGCCCAAGCACGATGTCGATCGGGAGATCATCCGCTTCATCAAGCAGAACGAGGGCAAGAGCGGCATCATCTACTGCCTGAGCCGTAAGAAGGTCGAGGAACTTGCCGAGCTTTTGGTGGCCAACGGCATCCGGGCTCTGGCCTATCATGCGGGTATGGATGCCGCGACGCGCGCCGCCAACCAGGACGCTTTCCTCATGGAGCGTGTGGAGGTGATCGTCGCGACGATCGCCTTCGGCATGGGCATCGACAAGCCCGACGTGCGCTACGTCATCCATTACGATATTCCCAAGTCGCTCGAGGGCTATTACCAGGAGACGGGGCGTGCCGGTCGCGACGGCGGTGAAGGCTACTGCCTGACCTTCTACAGTTACAAGGATATCCAGAAACTCGAGAAGTTCATGCAGGGCAAGCCCGTCGCCGAACAGGAGATCGGCAAACTGCTGCTGCTCGAGACGGTCTCCTACGCCGAGAGTTCGATGTGCCGCCGCAAGACGCTGCTGCACTATTTCGGCGAGGAGTATACGGAGGACAACTGCGGCAACTGCGACAACTGCCGCCATCCCAAGCCGAAGATCGATGCGCGTGCGGCGTTGAAAATGGCTTTGGAGGCGTTGCGCGACCTGGGCGACAAGTTCAAGTCGGATTATCTGATCAGCGTGCTCGTGGGCAAGAATACGGCGCTGATCAAGAGTTACGGGCACAACAAGTCCAGGTGGTTCGGCGCGGGTGCCGAGCACGATGCGCGTTTCTGGGGTGCCGTTTTGCGTCAGGCGCTTATCATGGGCCTTGTGGACAAGAACATCGAGAACTACGGCCTCATCTCGATCAACAAGAAGGGGCAGGATTATATCGCCATGCCGTATCCCGTAACGGTAACGCTCGACCACGATTACGATGAGGAGGAGAAGGAGGCCGAGGCCGTGGCACCCGTCGGACGGGGTGGTGCGGCAGACGAGGAGCTCTTCGCGATGCTGAAGGACCTGCGCAAGAAGGTCGCCAAGCAGCACGGGCTGCCTCCGTTCGTAGTCTTCCAGGACCCGTCGCTCGAGGACATGGCCGTGCAGTATCCCATCACGATCGAGGAGATGCAGAACATCACGGGAGTCGGTGTGGGCAAGGCGCGGAAGTTCGGTGCGGAGTTCGTCAAGCTCATCAAGGCCTATGTGGAGGAGAAGGAGATCATCCGTCCGCAGGACATGGTCGTCAAGTCGGTGGGCAACAAGTCGGGCAACAAGATCTTCATCATCCAGTCGATCGACCGCAAGATGGATTTCGAGGATATCGCCCGCGCGAAGGATCTCGATTTCGACGAGTTGCTGACGGAGATCGAGGGTATTGTGAATTCGGGTACGAAGCTCGACATTTCGTACTACCTCAAGGAGTTCATGGACGAGGACAAGGTCGAGGACATCTACCTCTATTTCAAGGAGGACGCCGAGAGCGATTCGCTCGATGCGGCCATCGAGGAACTGGGGGCCGACTATACCGAGGAGGAGATCCGCCTGGTGCGTATCAAGTTCATCTGCGAACAGGGCAACTGATCCTTGCCTGCGGGCGGACGGCTCCCGGGGTATTTATGGGGAAACCTTGAACCTTAAAATAAGTGCCTATGAACAAAAAGACTTTTACTTTAGCCCTGCTGTTCCTGTGTTTGACGTTGGTGTGGTTCGGAGTCAATGTTTATTGGGACATCACCCGCCATCTGGATGTGTATAATACCGTCTTGTCGCTGCTCTTCGTCGTCTTCGGCGCAGCCATGACGTGGAATGAGGCGAAAAAGAAAAAACGCCGCCATGTCGAGGAGGTGGACAAGACCAAAATACCTTAATCGTTCGTGCTATGAAGATCAATGTGATGCAGGCGGTTCGCCTGATTCTGATGGTCCTGGCCATTGCCGGCATTATCTATGCCGTGGAATATGTGCCGCGCGGCATTGCCGTGTGGTTCTGGGTGGCGCTTCTCGGTATCGGTTTTGTGGGCCTGCTCTATACGTTCCGTCTTACGCAGCGACGTCTGAAGGCGGAGCGGCAGGATGCCGCCCGGCGTGAGAAGCGTCGGAACCGGCGATCGAAGCGATAAGTCAGGCATCCGTTCTGCGGAGCATTCCATCCGTCCGGCCTTCCTGGCCGGAAGACTTTGGCGCCCGCCTTCGAATGAAAATTCGGCGGCGGGTTGTTTTTTCTGATGGCATCCCGACGGATGTGCGGCGCCCGATTTTTCGCTGATCTGTTGGCACAAGGCATCTAAATGCGTATCTTTGTCGCGTCATGACGGAAGTAAGAGCCAAAAAAGCATTGGGCCAGCATTTCCTGGTCGATCTGAATATCGCACGCAAGATCTGCGACGCCTTGTCGGGCGGTCCGGTTTTCGGGACATCCGCCGCGGCGGACAGCTCCGCCCGCCCGGGCGACGTCCTCGAGGTGGGATGCGGCATGGGGGTGCTGACGCAGTTCCTCCTGCGGCGTGAGGACCTTGTAACCTGGGGCGCGGAGATCGATACGGAGAGTGTGGCCTACCTGCATGCCCACTACCCGGATTTTACGCCGCGCCTGATCGAGGGGGACTTTCTGAAGCTGGACCTCCGCGCGCATTTTCCGCAGGGACTCCGGCTCATCGGCAATTTCCCCTACAACATCTCCTCGCAGATCTTCTTCAGGCTGCTTGAAAACCGCGACCTCATCCCCGAATGCGTGGGAATGATCCAGCGCGAGGTGGCCGTACGCATCGCCGAACCTCCCGGCTCGCGCGAATACGGGATTCTTTCGGTGCTGCTGCAGGCGTGGTACGATATCGAATACCTCTTTACGGTCAATGAGACGGTTTTTGCGCCGCCTCCGAAGGTCAAGAGCGCCGTCATCCGCCTGCGGCGCAACGCCACGCGGCAACTCGACTGCGACGAGGCGCTCTTTATCCGAGTCGTGAAGGCGGCCTTCGGCCAGCGGCGCAAGATGATCCGCAATGCGCTCCGTGCGGCGTTCGGGGATTTTGGCGGCGCTGAGCATTCCTTCTTCACGCATCGTGCCGAACAGCTGTCGGTCGCGGATTTCGTAGCTTTGACCAACTGGGTCGCCGCGCATCGGTCGTAGTACGGCCCCTGCCATAAGCCGAAGGCCGGTATCCTGCAGGATACCGGCCTTCGTCGCATGCAAAAGAGAGGTCTACCAGGGCTTTTCGGCTCCGGCAACGACCGTTACGAGCTCTTCGCGGCGTAGGTAGCGGCGGGCGAGTTGCCGCACCTCTTCGGGTGTGATGCGCCGGATGCGGCGGATGTTCTCGCTGATGATCGAATTGTCCGTACCGCAAAGGATGTTTTCGATCGTAACGTCGGCGATGCCGAAGGGCCCGTCGAGTACGCGCATCATCTCTCCGATCATCATGTTCCGCACCAATCCGAGCTCCTCTTCGGACAGGGGTTCGGCGCCGAGACGCTCGATCTCCCGGAAGATTTCCCGCAGCGCCTCCCGTGTTACGTCGGTTCCGACTTGCGTGGCCACGGCGAAATACCCGGTCCGCTCGAAATTGACCATGGCGGCCACGGCGCCGTAGGTATATCCGTGCTCTTCGCGCAGGTTCTGCATCAGCCGCGAGCCGAAGTATCCGCCGAGGGCCGTTGCCACGACCTGCATGCCCACGAAGTCGGGGTGCTGGCGGGGAAAAAGCACCCGTCCGATGCGCAGCGACGACTGCACGGCGCCCGGATGTTCGACGAACACGGAGCGGGTGGTCTGCGGTTCGGGAAATACTGCCGGAGCTGCTGCGGCGCGCTGCGGAATGCGTTCCGCGAGGGCGGCGATGGCCTGACGTTCGTGTGCGCCGATGCGGCCGCTGCAGACGACGAAACAGTTTTCGGCCGTGTAGTGCGCCGTATGGAATGCCACGACCGCGTCGCGTGTCAGACGGTCGTATTCCGCTTCGTCGGAGGAGATGCCGTAGGGGTGTCCGGCGCCGAAAAGCGCTTTTGCAAAGGCTTCGCGGGCCTCGACATCGACCTTCGTGCGCTCGATCGCCAGGCGCTGCCTGCGTTTGGCGCAGTAGCTGCGCAGTTCCTCTTCGGGGAAGGTGGGGTAGAGGAGAATCTGTTCGGCCACGGCGAGCGTCCGGTCGAAAAACTTCGAGAGTGTGGCGAAGTTGATGTAGGCGTAGTCGCGGTCGAGGTTCACGTCGTACCATGAGCCGTAGTAGTCGAGTCGTTCGGCGATTTCGGCGCCGGTCATGTCGCGGCTCCCTTCGGCCAGGAGGTTCGCCGCCGCGGAGGCCGAGAAGGGCACCTGCTGCACGGCCGATCCGGCGCGGAATACGAACGAGATGCGCAGCACCTCGAAATCGTCCGACGGAAGCGTGTAGAGGTCGATGCCGTTTGCCAGGCGCGTGCGTTCGGCAGCGGCCACTTCGACCTGCGAGGGGGTTATGCGGGGTTGTCGTGTCATGGGCGTGCTTTGTAAATGAGTGTCGAGGCGTTCTCTTCGCGGAACGTGCGGCGGCAAAAGTCGCGGATCGCCTCGTTATCGACGGCGCGGTACAATGCCACTTCGCGGTTGATGAGCCCGAGGTCCCCGAGCATCTCGTAAAACCCGAGGTTCATGGCCTTGTTCATGACGTTGATCTCACCGAAGAGCGTGTTTGCCTCGAACTTGTTTTTGACCTTTTCGATTTCGTACGGCGTTGCCTCTCCCTGCTCGAGCGAGCGGATCTCGCCGCGGAAGGCCTCTTCGACCTGTTCGGGCGCAATCCCCGGGAGCAGCTGCCCGGTGAAGACGAAGAGCCCCGGGTCAAGATCGCCTGTGATGTGGGCGTTGAAGCGGGAAAGACGCCGCTGCTGCTGGACCAGACGGCGGTAGAGCGGGGAGGAGTCGCCTCCCGAAAGGAGGTCCGACACCAGGTCTGCGGTGTAGAAATCCGCGGAGCGGCGCCCGCCCATGTGGTAGGCCACCGTTACGGTCGTCGCCGGCACGTCGCGCTCGACCTCTTCGCGGCGCGGCGCCTGCTGGGGCGGCTCCTGCGGAATCGGTTCCGCGGTATATGGCACGTCGGCAAGCCCTCCGAACCACTTTTCGGCCAGCTCCATCATCCGCTCCTCCTCCAAGTCGGCCGAGATCGAGAGAATGGCGTTCGACGGATGGTAGTGGCTGCGGTAGAAGGCCTCGACATCGGCCTGCGTGGCGGAGGAGATGTGTTCGGTCGTCAGCCCGATGGCGGCCCAGCGGTAGGGGTGGACCTTGTAGGCCAGGGCGCGCAGCAGCATCGTCTGGTCGCCGTAGGGCTGGTTGAGGTAGCGTTGGCGAAACTCCTCGATGACTACCCGCTTCTCGGTTTCGAGCTTCCCGGGGGTGATGTCGAGCCCCTCCATGCGGTCGCTTTCGAGCCAGAGTGCCGTCTCGATGTTGTCCTTCGGGAGGGTGATGTAGAAATCCGTGTAGTCGTTGTTCGTGAAGGCGTTGTTGTCGCCCGAGGCCATCTGTACCGGAAGGTCGAAGTTCGGCACGTCGCGTGTGCCGCGGAACATGAGGTGTTCGAACAGATGGGCGAATCCCGTGCGTGCGGGATTTTCGTTGCGTGCCCCGACCTTGTAAAGGAGGTTCACGGCGGCGAGCTTCGAGGCCCGGTCGCGGTTCACCGCCACGGTCAGGCCGTTCGCGAGCGTTTTTCTTTCGTATGCGATCATGACGACAAAGATACAGCAAGCGGCGTGCAAAGTCAAATTTATTTTCCGTTCTCCGCAGGGCCATCCGGACCGACTGACCGTCGGTTGGCTGCGGACCCGTTCGTCGGTGCGGCAGCGCCGTCGGACAATAATCCGCTGTCGGAAAGGCGTTTTGCTAACCCGGTGATTCTATGGCGGTTTGTTGTTATTCGGATAACAGTTTATTGTTATTCGGATAACATTCGAAAACGTGATTTTTAACGATTTTTTGAACGGGAATCGGAGCGTTTTTTGACGTGAATTTTCTATCTTTGCAGCGCCGTCCGGTACGGAACCGGCAACAAGCTGGCAAACACACGAAATTACATATCTAAAACTCAAGACAATGGCAGAAAAGAAATTCATCACCTGTGATGGAAACTACGCTGCGGCTCATGTGGCATACATGTTCTCGGAGGTTGCGGCGATCTATCCCATCACGCCGTCATCGACGATGGCCGAGCTCGTGGACGAGTGGGCTGCGCAGGGGCGCAAAAACATCTTCGGCGAGACCGTGAAGGTTGTCGAGATGCAGTCGGAGGCCGGAGCGGCCGGAGCCGTTCACGGATCGCTGCAGAGCGGCGCCCTGACCTCGACGTTCACCGCATCGCAGGGACTGCTGCTGATGATCCCGAACATGTATAAGATCTCGGGCGAGCTGCTTCCGGGCGTATTCCATGTTTCGGCCCGTGCGCTGGCAGCGCAGTCGCTGTCGATCTTCGGCGACCATCAGGATGTCATGGCCACGCGCCAGACGGGTTTTGCCATGCTGGCCACCTCGTCCGTTCAGGAGGTTATGGACCTGGCGGGCGTCGCCCACATCGTGGCCCTGAAGGCACGTGTTCCGTTCCTGCACTTCTTCGACGGCTTCCGCACCTCGCACGAGATCCAGAAGATCGAGCTGATCGACGAGGCGTCGCTCACGGCGCTGCTCGACCGCGATGCCCTGAAGGCTTTCCGCGCCCGCGCGCTCAATCCCGAGCATCCCGTAACGCGCGGTACGGCGCAGAACCCCGACATCTACTTCCAGACGCGCGAGGCTGCCAACAAGTTCTACGAGGCGGTTCCCGACATGGTTGCCGAGACCATGCGCGAGATCTCGAAGATCACGGGCCGCGACTACAAGCCGTTCGTTTACTATGGTGATCCCGAGGCCGAGGAGATCCTCATCGCCATGGGTTCGGTTACGGAGACGATCAAGGAGACGATCGACTACCTGCGCAAGCAGGGCCGCAAGGTGGGTCTCGTAACGGTGCACCTCTACCGTCCCTTCTCGGCCAAGTACTTCTTCGACGTGCTTCCGAAGAGCGTGAAGCGTGTCTGTGTGCTCGACCGCACGAAGGAGCCGGGCGCCGAGGGCGAACCGCTCTACCTCGACGTGAAGTCGATGTTCTACGGCAGCGACATGCACCCGATGATCATCGGCGGCCGCTATGGTCTTTCGTCGAAGGACACGACGCCGGCCCAGATCCTGGCCGTCTTCGAGAACCTCGCCGCCGCTGCTCCGAAGGAGCACTTCACGGTGGGCATCACCGACGACGTTACGAACCTGTCGCTTCCCGTCGGCGAGGAGATCTCGCTGGCCAAGCCCGGCACGTTCGAGGCGCTCTTCTTCGGTCTGGGCGCCGACGGTACGGTGGGTGCCAACAAGAACTCGATCAAGATCATCGGCGGCTCGACGAACAAGTACTGCCAGGCCTACTTCTCCTACGACTCGAAGAAGTCGGGCGGTTACACCTCGTCGCACCTGCGTTTCGGCGACCTGCCGATCACCTCGCCCTACCTGGTTACGACGCCCGACTTCGTGGCCTGCCACGTTCCGTCGTATGTCGACAAGTACGACGTGTTGAAGGGTCTGAAGCCCGGCGGTTCGTTCCTGCTGAACTCGGTGCATGACGTCGAGACCACCTGCGCGACGCTGCCCGACCACATGAAGTCCTATCTGGCGAAGAACCATATCAACTTCTACGTCATCAACGCCACGAAGATCGCCGCCGAACTGGGTCTGGGTTCGCGTACGAACACGATCATGCAGTCGGCCTTCTTCAAGATCGCGAACGTGATCCCCTTCGAGAAGGCCGTCGAGGAGATGAAGCACGCCATCCTGAAGTCCTACGGCAAGAAGGGCGAGGATATCGTGAACATGAACTACGCGGCTGTCGATGCCGGCGGCAACGCCGTGGTGAAGGTCGAGGTGCCGGCCGAGTGGGCCTCGATCGAGGACCGCGGCTTCGAGCATACGTCGAATGCCTCCTATCCGGAGTTCGTCCGCAAGATCGTCGAGCCGATCAACGGTCTGAAGGGCGACCAGCTGCCCGTCTCGGCCTTCAACGGCCGTGAGGACGGAACGTGGGACAACGGTACGGCCGCCTACGAGAAGCGCGGTATCGCCGTGAACGTTCCCGAGTGGCAGATCGCCAACTGTATCCAGTGCAACCAGTGCGCCTATGTCTGCCCGCACGCCGTGATCCGTCCGTTCCTGGCCACCGACGAGGAGGCTGCCGCTTCGGGCATGGAGTGGAAGCAGGGTCTGGGCGAAACGAAGGCCTACAAGTTCCGCATCCAGATCTCGCCGCTTGACTGTACGGGTTGCGGCAACTGCGTGGATGTCTGCCCGGCCAAGGAGAAGGCGCTGGTTATGCGTCCGCTCGAGTCGCAGCTTCCGCAGCAGCAGAACTGGGACTATGTTACCAAGCAGATCGGTTACAAGCAGGTTGTCGATAAGACCAAGTCGGTGAAGAACCTCCAGTTCGCACAGCCGTTGTTCGAGTTCTCGGGAGCCTGCGCCGGTTGCGGCGAGACGCCCTACATCAAGGCCATCACGCAGCTCTTCGGCGACAAGATGATGGTTGCCAACGCTACGGGCTGTACCTCGATCTACTCGGGTTCGGCGCCTTCGACGCCCTACTGCACCAACGAGAAGGGTCAGGGTCCCGCATGGGCCAACTCGCTTTTCGAGGACAACGCCGAGTTCGGTCTGGGTATGCACATCGGTATCGAGAAGCTCCGCGACCGTATCCAGGAGACGATGGAGGAGGCCATTGCCAACTGCAGCAAGTGCTCCGAGGAACTCAAGGGCGTCATGAAGGAGTGGATCGCCAACCGTGGTTCGTCGGCCGCCTCGGCCGAGGTTACGGCGCGCCTCATCCCGCTGATGGAGGCCTGCGGCTGCGACTACTGCAAGAAGATCCTCGAACATAAGGACTGGCTCGTCAAGAAGTCGCAGTGGATCATCGGCGGCGACGGCTGGGGCTACGATATCGGCTACGGCGGCGTGGACCATGTGCTGGCTTCGGGTCAGGACGTGAACATCCTGGTGATCGATACGGAGGTCTACTCCAATACGGGCGGCCAGTCGTCGAAGGCTACGCCGGTGGGTGCCGTTGCGAAGTTCGCTTCGAGCGGCAAGCGCATCCGCAAGAAGGACCTCGGCGCCATGGCCATGACCTACGGATATGTCTATGTGGCCCAGGTTTCGATCGGCGCTTCGCAGCAGCAGCTCTTCAACGTGCTGAAGGAGGCCGAGGCCTATCCCGGACCGTCGCTCATCATCGCCTACGCACCGTGTATCAACCACGGCATCAAGGGCGGCATGACGCGCACGCAGACGGTGGGCAAGGAGGCCGTAGCCTGCGGTTACTGGCACCTGTGGCACTACAATCCGCAGCTCGAGGACGAGGGCAAGAACCCGTTCGTGCTCGATTCGAAGGAGCCCGACTGGACGAAGTTCCGCGAGTTCCTGATGAAGGAGGTGCGCTACACGTCGCTGCAGAAGTCCTTCCCGGCCGAGGCCGAGGAGCTCTTCGCCGCTGCCGAGGAGAATGCCAAGTGGCGTTACAACGGCTATGTGCGCCGCAAGAAGATGGAGTATTGATCCTTTATATAATAGGTGTGAAGCCGCAGCATCGTGCTGCGGCTTTTTTTATGATGATGAATCGGGCATCTGTGGGATAAAAACTCTGTTTCGCTGAATTTATTTGCGCCGATATGCTTTGAAAGATACCTTTGCCTCCAACATGAAAAAGCAAAACCTGATTTTTATGAAAAAGTTGATCGCAAAGTTTTCCCTGATGACGGCGCTGTGTGCCGTTGCCGTATCATCCGTTTCGTGCAAAGACGACAAGGGCTCCGCCAAACCCAAGTTTACCTCCGATCTGATCGGCACCTATACGCCGACGTATGTCTCCCGGGAGGCTGCCGGTGGTGAGACGAATGATTTTTACCTGACTTTCGAGGCTACCTGGGTCGATCCCGAAAATATCCCGATGATTGACCTTACGGCGGTCATGGGCTTCCCGATCCCGATGAATACGGTGTTGAGCCTGGTGGAGGCGATGGGTTCGAATATCGTCAAGGGCGGCCTTGTCGAGGTGGAGTTGAAGAACGACGGATCGTTCGGCGCCAAATACCATGACCTGCTGATCGAGGGCTCGGACATGTCGTCGATTCTGGGTGCGCTGCTGGCCCCGCAGTTCGGTTCGGAGACCAAGCAGTTCCCCGGCTCGGGCTCTTCGGTGCTGCCCTCGGATGCCGTGGGCTACTACACGAAGGACGGGAAGTTCTACTTTACGTTGAGCCGGTCGTTCCTCAAGGGTGTCGCTTCGGATATGGACATCGTTACGCTGCTCGACGGCCTGCTTGCACAGTATCCTTCCATCGGTATTGTTTCTACGGAGGATTACTACGCCGTTCCGTTGAAGTATACGAAGGAGAACGGCGTGGTCAAGCTCTATGTCGATCGTGATATGATGGTTCCCGTTATGGATGTGCTTGCGCCGCTGCTGGGAGCCCTTGGCCCCGACACGACGATGGGTATCGATCTGGGCCAGGTGCTCAAGGACCTCAAGGAGCAGACCACGGCCATCGAGATTGCCGTACGTCTCAAATAGCCGGCGGCTATTGCGGTATGCAAATTGCGGGTCTCCTTCCGAGAAAGGGGACCCGCTTTTTTGTGTTTGCGGAATCTTTCGCTATTTTTGTGCACCGCCCGGGATATTCCGGGATTTTGATCGGAAATTTAGTACGGAGATTATGAAAAAGATTTTACTGGTGGCTGCAACCCTGCTGGTTGCGCTGACCGCCTGCGACGGCGGCAAGAAGGTCGCTGCTCTTGAAGACACTGCCTGGAAACTCTCGAAGATGGAGGGGATTCCCACGGAGGCGATCACGGCCGAGGCCGATTCCTTCACGCTGATGTTCGATGCCGCCGATACGCTGCTTTCGGGCCGCACGAACTGCAACCGGATCTTCGGGAAATACGTCCATGAAGGCGACAAGCTCGACATGGGCAATTTGGGGATGACCCGTATGGCGTGCCCCGACATGCAGTACGAGATCCGCTTTACGAAGATGCTTTCCGAGGTGGATCGCTATGAGATCAGCGGTTCGACGCTGAAGCTCTACGAGGGAGACAAGCTCCTTGCCGAGTTTCGCCCGGTCGTCGAGGCGGAGAAGAAGTAGGGTGCCGTTCGCATCCGTATTTTGGGAGGGCCGGTTGCCGAAACCGGCCCTTTTTTTGCGGGCAGCGGATGCGGACATGAAAAAAAACGGTCTCTAGAATGGAGACCGTTTTGCTTTTTGGGGATCCCTTGCGGGATCGGCCGGGGCGTTACTCGTTCAGGGGAGTTACGCTCACATAGGATTTGCCTTCGCTCTTCTTGCAGAACTCCACGGTTCCGTCTACCAGTGCGAAGAGCGTGTGGTCCTTGCCCATGCCGACGTTTTCACCGGCGTTGTGCACCGTACCGCGCTGACGGACGATGATGTTGCCCGCCTTTGCGAACTGACCGCCGAACAATTTGATGCCGAGTCGCTTGCTTTCCGACTCACGGCCGTTCTTCGAACTACCTACACCTTTCTTGTGTGCCATGTTACTTCAGTTTTTAAAGGTTTATGCAACAATTTCCTCCACGAGAATCTGGGTGAGGTACTGGCGATGGCCGTTGCACTTCTGATATCCCGTGCGACGCTTCTTCTTGAACACCAGAACCTTGTCATCCTTCAGATGCTTCAGGATCTTGCACTTCACTTCGGCGCCTTTCACTACAGGTGCGCCGACTTTGACCTGACCGTCGTTGTCTGCGAGCAGGACCTTGTCGAAACTTACGGACGAGTTTTCTTCGCCCTGAAGACGGTGAACATAAAGTTTCCGACCTTTTTCAGCCTTGAATTGCTGACCTGCGATTTCTACTATAACGTACATTAAAAACGTGTGTTATGTGTTAAAACACAATTCGGAGTGCAAATATACGCCTTTTTTGTGGAAAAACAACAAGTTGGAAGAAAAAAATGCGTTGCCGGCTCCGGCATGGTTTTGGCGGGGAGGGTGGTGCTGCGGGCCGCCTTCCGTTTTTTTCGCAATGTCGGGAAGCATGGCCGAATAGGGAACAACGCAAAATATCTGAACCGCGCGTTTCGTTATATGATAAATTCTTGCTACCTTTACATGGGCAAAGCAGAACCGGGGATTCAAAAACGAGCCACGATGATTAACGACAAGGAGAGAATGTATTTGCTGCCGCATCTGTTCAATGCGGCGGTGCGGGCCGGCGCCGCGATCATGAGCATCTACAAGCATCGCGACGATTACGACATCAGCCTGAAGAGCGACCGGACGCCGATTACCGTGGCCGATCGGCTTGCCCACCGAACGATCCGCGAGTACCTCGGCCCCACGCGCATCCCGATCCTTTCGGAGGAGGGCCGCGAGATGCAGTACGAGGAGCGCTGCAACTGGGAGTTGTATTGGCTGGTCGATCCGTTGGACGGTACGGTGGAGTTTATCAAGGGCAACAACGAATTTACGGTGAACATCGCGCTGATGGAGAACAACCGCTGCATCGGTGCGGTGATCTATGTGCCCTATTTCGAGAAAATGTATGTCGCGGGCCGGAATTCCGGCTCCTACCTCAAAGAGGCTGTGGCCCCCGATGCCGAAGCCTCCTATACCTATGAAGAGATCGTCCGCGGCTGGACGCGGTTGCCGTTGTCGGGCGAATCGCACCACGACCATCTGCGGGTGGCCGTTTCGCGTTCGCACCAGACCCCCGAGACGCAGCAGCACATCGAAAGGCTGCGCCGGCAGCATCCGGATCTTGAAGTCGTCGAGCAGGGCAGTTCCTACAAGTTCTGCATGTTGGCCGAGGGCAGCGTGGATTACTATGTGCGCACGACGCACACCTTTGAGTGGGATACGGCTGCCGGTGAGCTGATTCTCGCGGAGGCTGGCGGAGCCACCCGTTCATTGCCGGACGATTCCGAATTGAAATACAATGAGGTAGATCTGCACAATCCCTGGTTTGTCTGCCGGTCGAAGTTCTGCACGCTGTAACCGTGCCCCGGCTCTTCGGCCGTGCCGTATTCCGGCCCGTCGTTTCAGAAAAAAGCGATCGGCTCCGCATCTGTCGGGGCCGATCGCATGGTTTTTGCGGGCAGGGGTGTTATTTGTGTTCGATGTCGCAGGCGCCGCAGTTTCCCGAGCATCCGGGAATGGACGACGTATCGGAGCATTGGGCCGTTCCGTCGGCCTCGCGGGTCTCCTGCACGGCGCATTTGATGCCGAGACGCTGCATGTTCTTGTTGGTGGAGATTTCCGAGTCGATGAAATGGCCCTTGATCATCAGCGTAAGGGACATTCCGATGACGAAGAATCCCACGGCGGCTGCGGCGCAGAGGATGACTATTAACCAGACAGGCATAGGTTCCGAATTTTTAGGGTTCCGCACTTGCGGTTTCCGGGACAAATGTATATATTTGTAGGATAAATTGCAAAAAAGCGGCTTTGTTTTCGGCATGCCCCGTCGCACGGTTCGGCGGAGGGTGTCCGGCGGGCCGGAAAGAGGGGATTCAGTACCATGAAAATCGTCATTGCAGGAGCCGGGGAGATGGGCAGCCATCTGGCGCGTATGTTGAGCGGCAACGGCCACGACATCACGATCATCGATGCGGATCAGAAGCTGTTGGCCGAGGTCGGAAGCCTGGCCGACGTGCTGACCGTCGAGGGGGATTCCACGACCTTTGCGGTATTGCGGCGGGCGGCGGTCCGCAAGTGCGATCTTTTCATCGCCGTGAACCACGAGGAGCCCGACAATCTGGTCTCAGCCATGCTGGCCAAGAAGCTCGGGGCGAAGAAGTCCATCGCCCGCATCGACAACAACGAATACCTCGAGCCCGACAACAAGGAGCTCTTCATCGACATGGGTATCGACTACCTGTTCTATCCCGAGAAGGTCGCGGCGCGCGAGGTCATCAACCTGCTGGGCCATACTTCGACGACCGAGTATGTCGATTTTTCGAGCGGCAAGCTCTCGCTGGCCGTCTTTCGGCTTGAACCGGCCTCGCCGCTCGTGGGCGAGGCGCTGACGGGTTTCGGCGAAGGCCAGGAGGCGTTGAACTACCGTACGGTGGCCATCACGCGCGGCGGGGAGACGATCATCCCGCGCGTCGGCGAGCACTATCTGGAGGGGGACATGGTCTATGTCATCGCCCGCCAGGATGCCGTGCACGACGTGATGGAGCTTTCGGGACGCACGAATATCGACGTGCGCAACATGATGATTCTCGGCGGTTCGCGCATCGGTATCCGCATCGCCATGGAGCTGCAGGACGAGATCAACATCAAGCTGGTGGACTACAATGCGGATAAGGCCTACCGCCTCGCGGAGATGCTGGACAAGACGCTCATCATCAACGAGGACGGCCGCAATACGGAGGCCATGCTGGAGGAGGGTTTGTCGAACATGGACGCCTTTGTCGCCGTTACGGGCCGCAGCGAGACGAACATCCTTGCGGCGATGCTGGCCAAGCGCATGGGCGTGAAGAAGGTGATCGCCGAGGTGGAGAACCTCAATTACATCAACCTGGCCGAGTCGATCGGCATCGACACGATCATCAACAAGAAGCTGGTTACGGCGTCGAACATCTTCCGCTTTACGATGTCCACGGACGTGCAGGCGATCAAGTGCCTGACGGGCAGCGACGCCGAGGTGCTGGAGTTCATCGTCAAGCCGAATGCGCCGGCCACGAAGGCGCCGATCAAGGATCTGGGGCTTCCCGAGGATGCGATCATCGGCGGCATCGTACGCGGCGACAAGGTCTTCATCGCGGTCGATGACATGCAGATTGCGCCCTATGACCGGGTGGTGCTCTTTTCCATGCCCGACTCCGTCGGCAAGGTGGGATATTATTTCAACTGATTGATATGTCGTTACGCAATACGCTTCTCCGAACCTGGTTTTCGCAGCGCGGGCGGGCCATCGACCGCTTCCGGCGCCATCCTGTCGAGACTCAGGAGCGGATGCTCCGGCGCCTGCTGCGGCGGGGGTGCCTTACCGAGTTCGGCGATCGTTACGACCTGCGCCATATCCGCTCCGTGGAGCAGTTTCAGAATCGCGTCGAGACCTTCGATTACGATACGTTCCGCCCCTATGTCGAGCGGATGATGGGCGGCATAAGGAGTGTTACGACACCGGGTCGTGTTACGTTGTATGCCCGTTCTTCGGGCACGACCTCCGATCGGAGCAAGTACATCCCCCTGACGCGCGAGTCGCTGTGGCGGAACCATACGCAGGGGATGCGCGATGTGGCGACGGTCTATGCCCTCGGCCGTCCCGACACGCGGGCCTTCGGCGGCAAGACGCTGACGCTCGGCGGCTCGTGCCGCCTGGAGGGCGGGAATCTCGTCGGCGACCTTTCGGCGCTGCTGATCCATGAGACGGGTTTCTGGAGCGGCTGGTTCCGGGCGCCGCGCATCGAGACGGCAATCCTTGCCGATTTCGATGCCAAATGCGAGGCGATCTGCCGCGAGTGCGTCGGCGAGCCCATTGCGGCCTTTGCCGGGGTTCCGTCGTGGAACCTGGCGCTGATGCGCCGCGTGCTGGAGTATACCGGGCGGCAGAACCTGCTCGAGGTGTGGCCCGATCTGGAGCTTTTCGCCCACGGCGGCGTGGAGTTCACGCCCTACCGGCGGATGTTCGAGGAGCTGATTCCGTCGGAGCGCATGCGCTATCTGGAGACCTACAACGCTTCGGAGGGCTTCTTTGCGTTGGCCGACGATCCCGCCCGGGATGACATGCTGCTGATGCTCGATTACGGCACCTTCTACGAGTTCCGTTCGGGACAGCGGATCGTGCCGCTCGAGGGGGTGGAGTGCGGCAAGGTCTACGCGATGCTCATCACCTCGAACAACGGTCTGTGGCGCTACGAGATCGGCGATACCGTGGAGTTCACCTCGACGAATCCCTACCGGATCCGTTTTGCGGGCCGTACGAAACAATATATCAATGTCTTCGGTGAGGAGCTGATCGTCGATAATGCCGACCGGGCCTTGCAGACGGCCTGCCGGAAGACGGGTGCTTCGGTCGGGGAGTATACGGTTGCACCGTGCTACATGTCGCTGCACGAGCGGGGTGCGCACGAGTGGATCGTGGAGTTCGAGCGGGAGCCCGCGGACCGGGAGGCTTTTGCCGAAGCGCTCGACAAGGCGCTGCGGGCCGTGAACTCCGACTACGATGCCAAGCGGCGTACAACCCTCGAGCGGCAACGGATCGTGGCGGTTCCCCGCGGCTACTTCCTGCGGTGGATGCGCTCGCGGGGCAAGAACAAGGTGCCGCGTCTGGTCAATGACCGCCGTGTCGCGGAGGACGTGCTCGCCTTCGGGCGGGAGCGTGCCTGACGGAACCCGGATGCGGAGCTGCGTATCAGGAAAGAGAGAACGTTAAATTCAGAGACAGGTATGTATATAGCCATCGCCGGAAATATCGGCAGCGGGAAGACGACGCTGACCGAGATGCTTACGAAACGGTACGACGCGCGGTCGTATCTCGAGGAGAGCAACAACCCCTATATCGGGGATTTTTACGAGAACATGAACCGCTGGTCGTTCAACCTGCAGATCTATTTTCTCGGGAGCCGCATCCGGCAGACGATGGAGATGCTCTCCGACGCTTCGGAGGGTTATATCGTCCAGGACCGGACGATTTACGAGGATGCCCATATCTTTGCCGGCAACCTGCACGAGATGGGTCTGATGACCTCGCGCGATTTCGATACCTATATGGGCATCTTCCGTCTGGTTACGGAACTTATTCCCAAGCCCGACCTGCTCATTTACCTGCGGGCGAGCGTCCCGACGCTCATTTCGCAGATCCGCAAACGGGGCCGCGAGTATGAGATGAACATCGACGAAACCTATCTCAAGCGCCTGAACGACAAATACAACTATTGGATCGACAACCTTTACGACGGCGAGGTGCTCGTGATCGACAAGGACCATGAGGATTTCGTTTCGGACCCGGCGGTGCTGGAGAAGATCTGCTCGCGGCTGGATGCGTTGAAGAACCGTTCATCCCAATAATCCGATGCGTATGGAGCTGCCGCGGAGTTTCGTTGCGCGCGTCCTGCGCGACCTGGGCGAGGCGGAGGGCGGTGCCCTGTGCGCCGCGCTCGATACCGTACCGCCCGTCTCCGTGCGCCTGAATCCAGCCAAATGCACCCCGGCGGTTGCCGGAATGGCTTCAGACAATCTGTCCGCCGGATTCCCGCACCTTGCCTTCGCCCGGCGCGTCCCCTGGTGCGACGCCGGCTGGTATCTTGCCGAACGGCCTTCGTTTACCTTCGACAGCGACTTCCACGCCGGAGCCTACTATGTGCAGGAGGCCTCCTCGCAGTTTGTGGGCTACCTGCTCCGCGATGCCGGAGTCGCGGGGGCCCGGATCCTCGATCTCTGTGCGGCCCCGGGCGGCAAGACAACGCTCTACGCCTCGCTTGTCGGCGAGTCGGGACTGGTCGTCGCCAACGAAATCGACCGGCGCCGAGCCGCCGTCCTCGCGGACAACGTCCGCAAGTGGGGCCTGGGCAATATGGCCGTTACGGCGTGCGATCCCCAGGCGGTGTGTGATTTCGAGGCGTGGTTCGACGTCGTGGCTGTCGATGCCCCCTGCTCGGGCGAGGGGATGTTCCGCAAGGACCCCGAGGCGCGGGCGGCCTGGAGCGAGGCCAACGTGCGGATGTGTGCCGCGCGTCAGGATACGATTCTCCGCGAGGCCTGGAGGGCGCTGAAGCCCGGCGGCGTGCTGCTTTACAGCACCTGTACCTTCAACCGCGAGGAGGATGAGGGCACGTTGGAGCGTTTCGCCGCCTTTGCGGGCGGGGAACTCGTTGCCGCGGAGGTGCCGCCCGTTCCCGTGGAGTGGGGGATCCTATGCGGTAAGGCTGGGGCTTTCCATACCTTCCGCTTCTATCCCCACCGGACACTCGGCGAGGGATTCTTTGCCGCCGTGGCCCGCAAGGCGCCGGATGCTTCCGGACGCCCACGGACTCCGAAGGCGCGGCGTTCGCTCTTTGCCGCCGTGGACCGTGCGGCGCGCGAGGAACTGATGCGCTGGACACTCGCTCCCGAACGGATGTGTTACGCCCGGGTGGCCGATACCTGCTATGGATGGTTCGAAGCCCAGGCGGATGCCGTGCGGCAGCTTTCGGAGGCGCTGCCGGTGATCTGCTCGGGTGTCGCCTTCGGACAACTCTTCAAGGGGCGCCTGAAGCCCGATCCGGCGCTGGCCTTCCATCCGGGGCTGAACCGGGACGCGGTGCCGACCGCCGACCTCGACGAAGAGACGGCGCTGCGCTACCTGCGGCGTCAGGATATCGCTGCCGACGCCCTTTGCGAAGGGTTGAACCTCATCGCCTGCCGGAACCGTGCCCTGGGCTTTGCCAAGCGGATCGGCGCGCGGGTGAACAATATGTATCCCAATTCGTTGCGAATCATAAAACAGGAATAGATATGGCCGAGAAACTCTACTATTCGATGGGCGAGGTCGCCGAGATGTTCGATGTCAATCCGTCGCTCCTCCGCCATTGGGAGACGCAGTTCAGCGTGCTCCGCCCCAAACGGAACAAGAAGGGCAACCGCCTCTTCACGCCGCAGGATGTCGAGAATCTGAAGCGCATCTACCATCTGGTCAAGGAGTGCGGCATGACGCTCGACGGTGCGAAACGGGCTTTGCGCCACCAGCCTTCGGGCGGAGCCGCAGAGCGCGAGGCGGAGCTGCTCGAACGCCTGCAACGTATCCGGGCCCTGCTGCTCGAGGTGCGTGAGGACCTTCGGGAGGTCCCGGGCGAGGTGGTGCGACCCGATGCCGTTGCGGCTGCGGAGCCTTCGTCCGACGCGCAGTCCGCCGCTCCGGCCCCCCGGGGGCGCAAGGCGCGGGCCGTCGTGCGTATCGACGAACAGACGGGCCTTCCGGCCGATGCCGGGACGGCTTCCGGCGAAGGTACCGCGGCCAAGCCCGCGACGCGCAAGCCGCGCCGCAAGAAGGAGGAGCCCGAGCACCAGGAACTCTTCGCCTTTTACGAGCAGTCGCTCTTCTGACCGTAAACGGCGACCGAATCAGATCCAAAATCATGGAGTATGAAAATCAAGGATATAACCGACGTTATCGAAACCTTTGCTCCGCTCCGCTGGCAGGAATCCTATGACAATGCGGGACTTGTGGTCGGCCGTGAGGAGGACGAGGTGCATGCCGCCCTGCTGGCGGTGGATGTTACCGAAGAGGTGCTCGACGAGGCCGAACGCACGGGGTGCGATCTGGTCATCACGCACCATCCGATCGTTTTCCACGCCCTCAAGCGCTTCAATTCGGCCGATCCGGTGCAACGGTGCGTCGAGCGTGCGATCCGCCGGGGCATTGCGCTCTACGCCTGCCATACGAATCTCGACAGTGCACCGGGGGGTATGAGCTGGCGCCTGGCCGAAGAGCTCGGTATCGGCTGTCTCGGGCTGCTGCAGCCCGCAGCCGAACCGGGTGTGGGCTTCGGGGTTGTCGGGAATCTGGCGGAGGAGACCGACACGCTGGATTTTCTGCGCCGGGTGCAGCGGACGCTTGGTGTGCGTGCGATCCGCCACAGCGACGTGGCGAGCCCCACGATCCGCCGTGTGGCGGTCTGTACCGGCGCCGGGGCGTCGCTTATCGGCGAGGCGCGGCGTGCCGGGGCCGATCTCTACCTCACGGCCGACATGAAGTACAACGACTTCATGACCCCGGATAACGCCCTCACCGTAGCGGATATAGGCCATTTCGAGAGTGAATATTGCGCAATTCAACTTTTATTTGATATTTTATCAAAAAAATTATGTACCTTTGCGGTTCGCAAGAGTGAATGCTCTCGCAATCCGGTGAATTATCTGGTTTAAGTCTAAATTCTAAAGACAATATATGGCGACACAAAAGAAGACTGCCGAGGTTGATTATTCGATGCAGGAGAAGATTCTGGCGCTCTATGAGTTGCAGAAGATCGACAGCAAGATCGACGAGATCAACAAGGTGAAGGGTGAGCTGCCTCTCGAGGTTCAGGATCTCGAGGACGAGGTGGCCGGGATGAAGACCCGCATCGATCACATCAATGCCGAGATCGAGGAGTTGAACAACCTCACGAAGCAGCGCAAGCGCGAAGTGGATCAGGCCCGGATCATGATCGGCAACTACAAGGAGCAGCAGAACAACGTGCGCAACAACCGCGAGTTCGACGCCATTTCGAAGGAGATCGAGTATCAGGAGCTCGAAATCGAGCTGGCCGAGAAGCGCCTGAAGGAGTATGCCGCGGGCGTCAAGGCGAAGAAACTGCAGTTGGAGGAGGCCGAGGGCGTGCTTGCGGAGCGTACGGCGGATCTCACGGACAAGAAATCCGAGCTGGACGGCATCGAGGCCGAGACGGCGCCTCTGGTTGCCGAGTATGAGGCGCAGGAGGCCCGTGCCAAGGAGAAGATCGACGAGCGCCTGCTCACGGCCTATGAGCGTATCCGCCGCAATGTCCGCAACGGCCTTGCCGTCGTAACGGTCAAGCGCGACGCCTGCGGAGGCTGCTTCAACCGCATCCCGCCCCAGCGCCAGGTGGATATCCGCCAGGGCAAGAAGATCATCGTCTGCGAATACTGCGGACGCATCCTCGTCTCCGATCCCGCCGAGGCCGAATAGTGCCCTGCGGATGATGGACATCGAAAAAAAGCTCCCGAACGACCGGGGGCTTTTTTCGTTTCTGTTCCGAAATGCCCCGATGTATGTCCGGGAATGTTAATTTATTAACATTAAAATTTTTCGGACTTTGGCAAATAATCTTTAAATTTGCGGAGTTGTAACAACCGCCTTAAATTACTGACATGAAAATAGCCATAGCCCAGCTGAATTACACGGTCGGGGATATCGAGGGGAATGCCGCCAAGATCATCGAAGCGGTGGGCCGGGCGAAAGCCGGCCGTGCCGATCTGGTGATCTTTGCCGAACAGGCCGTGAGCGGTACCCCGGGCTTCGATCTGCTGCGCAAGACCACCTTCCTCGAGTTGTGCGAGGAGGCGTTGGAGAAGATCGCTGCCTGTTGCAGCGGCATTACGGCGCTTGTGGGACTTCCGGTGCTGACGCGTGAAGGCACGATCAGCGCCGCCGCCCTGATCGAGAACGGCAAGGTCCAGCGATATATCGGCAAGAAATACATTACGGCCCGTCGCGAGATGGGTTTCCTGATCCCCTCGAAAGGCTTTGAGTACATTACGGTCAAGGGGCACAAGTGCGCCGTGGTCGTAGGCGACGACTTGAGCCGCGAGCGGGATTTCGACAAGTCCGTGGAGACGATCCTTTCGATCAACGCACGCCGCTACGGCAAGGGTACGATGACCTACCGCTACGAGATGATGCGCGACCTGGCTTTCGTCGAGGGGAAGAACCTCGTAATGGTCAATCAGGTCGGCGGCTCGACGGAGATCGTCTACGACGGTACTTCGGGTGCGATGAACAACCGCGGCGAAGTGGTGTTGATGCTGAAGAGTTTCGAGGAGGATTTCGGAGTTTTCGATACGAATGCCGAGGCTGCGCCCATCGCAGTCTCGTCGTCGTATAATGAGCGTACCCGCCTGGTATACGAGGCGGCCCGCTGCGGACTTCGCGACTTTTTCCGCAAGAACGGCTACGAGAAGGCCTCGATCGGCCTTTCGGGCGGTATCGACTCGGCGGTCGTGGCCTCGCTGGCCGTCGATGCGCTGGGGGCAGACCGGGTTCATGCCCTGCTGATGCCTTCGCCCTTCTCCTCCGACGCGTCGGTCGAGGATGCCAAGCGCCTGGCGGCCAATCTGGGCATCGGCTACAATGTCATTCCCATTTCGGAGATCTATACGAGTGTGGTGAATACGCTCAAACCGGTGATCGGCGGCCTGCCGTTCGACTCCACGGAGGAGAACATCCAGACGCGTATCCGTACGGTGCTGCTCATGGCCCTGCAGAACAAGACGGGCTATGTGTTGCTCAACTCCTCGAACAAGAGCGAGAATGCGCTGGGTCTCTGTACGCTTTACGGCGATACGGCCGGAGCCTTCAGCCCCACGGGCGACCTCTATAAGAGCGAGATATACGACGTGGCCCGCTATATCAACCGGACGCAGGGCAATCCGATTCCCGAGAGCATCCTGACCAAGGAGCCTTCGTCGGAGCTGCATCCCGGACAGAAGGACAGCGACATCCTGCCTCCCTACGAGGTGGTGGACGCCATCCTTTTCCGTATGATCGAAGAGGGACAGCATCGCGAGGAGATCGTCAATGCGGGGTTCGATGCCGAGGTAGTGGAGCGGATCCACTCGATGATCATGCGCAACGAGAAGAAGCGTTACCAGTTTCCTCCCGTGCTGCGCCTTTCCTCCTGTTCGTTCGGCCACGAACGGCTGATGCCCCTCACGAACAAATACGGCGACTGATCCCGTGGCGCAGCTGATTGAACATAGCGGGATCGTGGAGCGTACGGATGCGCGCACCGTATATGTGAAGATCACTTCGCAAAGTGCCTGCGGAAGTTGCCATGCGCGTCAGGCCTGCGGCATGTCGGAGAGCGGGGAGAAGATCGTTGCCGTGCGGACTGGGGATGCCGGACGCTATGCGGCCGGCGATTCCGTTTGTGTGGGCGTGCGGCGGGGTATCGGCATGCGTGCCGTGGCTGTGGCCTATCTCGGGGCGCTGCTTGTGCTGTTGGCTGTTCTCTTTGCGGCGAATCTTCTTCTGGGCTGGAGCGAAGGGATGAGTGCCCTGGCAGCCGTGGCGGGCGTGGCGCTCTACTATGTGGCCCTGTGGCTGTTCCGACGGAAAATTGAACATACCATTCATTTTACAATAAACAAAATCTGATGCAAGTATTACTTTACACGATCTTGACGTTGTGCGTGTTGGGAATTCTCGCGGCCGTGGTGCTCTACTTCGTGGCGCAGAAATTCCGCGTCGAGGAGGATCCGCGAATCGACGAGGTGGAGAAGATGCTCCCGGGCGCCAACTGCGGAGGCTGCGGATTCGCCGGATGCCGCGGCATGGCCGACGCCCTCGTGAAACGCGATGACATTTCGGAGCTGTTCTGCCCGGTGGGCGGCGGCGACTGCATGAAGGCCATTGCGGCGTATCTGGGCAAGGCGGCTGCGGAGAAACAGCCCGAGGTGGCTACGGTCCGCTGCGGCGGAACGTGTGAGAAGCGTCCCCGGACGAACGATTACAACGGCGTGCGGTCGTGCGCCGTGGCTTCGTCGCTCTATGTCGGCGAGACGGCCTGTGCCTTCGGATGTCTGGGCTTCGGCGACTGCGTCGTGGCCTGTGCTTTCGATGCCATCCACATCAATCCCGCCACGGGGCTTCCCGAGGTGGATCCCGAGAAGTGTACGGCCTGCGGCGCCTGCGTGAAGGCCTGCCCGCGCATGATCATCGAGTTGCGCAAGAAGTGGCCCAAGAACCGTGCGGTCTATGTTTCGTGCGTTTCGAAGGAGAAGGGCGCCGCGGTGATGAAGGCCTGCAAGGCGGGCTGCATCGGCTGTGGAAAGTGCGAGAAGGTCTGCACCTTCGGAGCCATCACGGTCGAGAACAACCTCGCCTATATCGATCCGCAGAAGTGCAAACTGTGCCGCAAATGCGTGAACGAGTGCCCGACGGGCGCCATCCGTCTGGTCGGCATGGATCCGCTGCCCAAGGAGCCCAAGACTCCCGCAGCCCCGGCCGCTCCGAAGACTGCCCCGGCTGCTGAAAAGCCGGCTCCGGCTGCAAAAGAACCGGTAAAGGAGGCCCCGGCCGCTCCGAAGGCTGCCCCGGCCGTCAAGCCGGAAGCCCCGAAGGCCGTTGAGGCTGCGGAGCCAAAGCAGACCGTTGCACCTGTCGAAAAATCGTAAAAACCGCAAGCAGAACATATGAAGACATTTCCAATGGGCGGAGTCCATCCGTCGGAAAACAAATTGAGCGGTGCGAAGCCGATCGAGGTGCTTCCGTTACCCGATGTCGTAACGATTCCGCTCGCACAGCATATCGGCGCTCCTGCCGTGGCCAAGGTGGCCAAGGGCGATAAGGTGCTTACCGGACAGCTCCTGGCCGAGGCGGCCAGTTTCATGTCGGCGAATATCCACGCGCCGGTTTCGGGCACGGTAACGGCCGTAGATCTGCAGCCCAACGGACAGGGGCTGCGCCAGATGATGATTACGATCAAGCGCGAAGGCGACGAGTGGGCCGAGGGCATCGACCGCTCGGAGACGCTGGTCCGCGAATGCACGCTTTCGGCGCAGGAGATCATCGCCCGCATCAAGGACGCCGGCATCGTCGGCATGGGCGGCGCGACCTTCCCCACGCATGTGAAACTCTCGATCCCTCCCGGCAAGAAGGCCGAGTGCGTGATTATCAACGGCGTGGAGTGCGAACCTTACCTTACGTCCGACCATCGCACGATGCTCGAGCACGGCGAGGAGCTGGTCGTGGGCGTAACGATCCTGATGAAGGCCGTCGGGGTTTCGAAGGCCTATATCGGCATTGAGAACAACAAGCCTGACGCCATTGCCCACCTGCGGGAGATCGTCCGCAACTATCCGGGTATCGAGGTCGTACCCCTTCAGGTGAAGTATCCGCAGGGCGGCGAGAAACAGCTTATCGCGGCCGTTACGGGACGTCAGGTTCCGCCTCCGCCGGCCCTTCCGATCGATGTGGGTGCCGTAGTTTGCAACGCCTCGACGACCTATGCCGTCTACCGGGCCGTGCAGAAACGCATGCCGCTCATCGAGCGTGTCGTAACGGTTACGGGCAAGGGGCTGAAGAATCCGCGCAACCTGCTGACGCGCATGGGTACGCCGATCACGACCCTGCTGGAGGCTGCCGGCGGACTTCCCGACGGCGACTGCAAGGTACTCAACGGCGGTCCGATGATGGGTCGTGCGATGGTGCAGCTCGCGTCGCCCGTAACGAAGGGCTGCTCGGGCATTACGGTCCTTTCGGGGCGCGATGCCGTGCGGCGCACGGCACAGCAGTGCATCAAGTGCGCCAAGTGCGTCTCGGCCTGCCCGATGGGTCTGGAGCCCTATTTCCTTTCGAAGATGACCCAGAAGAAGAACTGGGACGAGATCGAGGCCCGCATGATCACCTCGTGCATCGAGTGCGGCAGTTGCCAGGCGACCTGCCCGGCCTACCTGCCTCTGCTGGACTGGATCCGTCTGGGCAAGCAGACGGTCATGGGACGTATCCGAGCCCGTGCGGCCGCGGCCAAGAAGTAAAAATGAACAAAACAAATTCGCGTTTATGGCAAATAAACTTATCGTAGCTCCCGCACCGCATGTGCAGACCTCGCAATCGACGGCCTCGATCATGCGCGATGTGGTGATTGCTCTGATGCCGGCGCTGGTTGTTTCGACCGTGGTCTTCGGTGCGAACGTGCTGCGTGTCGTAGCGTTGTCCGTTGCGGCCTGCGTGGCATTCGAGTACTTGATCCAGCGCTTTCTGGTCCGCGGCCCGCTGACGATCAACAACGGTTCGGCCGTGGTAACCGGCCTGCTGCTGGCCTTCAACCTTCCGGCGACGATTCCCTGGTGGATCGTCCTCATCGGCGCCTTTGTCGCCATCGCCGTGGCCAAGATGACCTTCGGCGGTCTGGGTAAGAACCCCTTCAATCCGGCCCTTGTGGGACGTGTGTTCCTGCTTGTGGCCTATCCGGTGCAGATGACCACCTGGCCGCTGCCCGTCAGCGGATCGTTCGACGCCCTCTCGGGTGCCACGCCGCTGGCCGCCGTCAAGCACGGCGCTGCCGCCGATGTGCTCGGATTCCAGGAGATGCTGCTGGGCAACATGCCCGGTTCGCTGGGCGAGGTTGCCGCCGTGGCGCTGCTCTGCGGCTTCGTCTATCTGCTCTGGCGGCGTGTCATCACCTGGCATATCCCCGTTACGGTTCTTGCGACGATGGCCCTCTTCGCCTTCGTCTATGCACTCTCGAACGGTGAAGGCGGAGCGCTGCTGTGGCAGCTGCCGCTGTTCCATGTGCTGGCCGGAGGCGCGATTCTCGGTGCGGTCTTCATGGCTACGGACTATTCGACCTCGCCGATGACCGTCCGCGGCGGTGTGATCTTCGCCGTGGGTATCGGTATCATCACGATGCTGATCCGTCTGTGGGGCGCCTATCCCGAGGGTATGTCGTTCGCGATCCTGATCATGAACGCCTGCGTGCCCCTGATCAACAAATATGTCAAACCCAAGCGCTTCGGCGTAAAATAAAGGAGGTGCAGGCAATGAAAAGTACGCTTTTTAACATGACTGCCGTGCTCTTCGGCATCACGCTCATCTCGTCGGCCGGCGTGGGGGTTGTGAACATGATTACCGTGGAGCCGATCGCAGCGGCCAAGCAGGCTGCGACGACGGCGGCGCTCACGGAGGTTCTCCCGGCCTTCGACGAGACGACGACCGAGGAGCTCACGATCGACGAGATGCCGATCGTGGTCTATACCGCGACAAAAGACGGCGCCGTAGCCGGCTACGCCGTGCAGACGATGACCAAGCAGGGCTTCAGCGGCGTGGTGCGGCTGATGGTTGGCTTTACGCCCGAGGGCGAAGTGGTGAACGTAAATGTGCTGGAGCAGTCCGAAACTCCGGGTCTCGGAACGAAGATGACCGAGGAGGGCAATCCGCTCCTGAAGAGTATTCAGGGACAGCGCCTTGAGGACAAGCAGCTCGTGGACGGCCGTCTGGCCGTACGCAAGGACGGCGGCGATGTCGATGCGCTGACGGCTGCGACCATCTCGTCGCGCGCCTATGTCGATGCCATCAACCGGGCCTGGATGGCTTATAAGAGTGTGGCAACGGGGGCCGCTCCCGCGGATGTGGCGTCGGGTGCTTCGCAGACGGCGCAACCGGCAGCGGCTCCGGCCGATACGGAGGTAACGGATGCTGCGGACAACAAGGAACCGGAGGTTCAGAAAGGAGGTCAGAATGAATAAGCTGAAGATCATATTGAGCGGGATTGTCAAGAACAATCCGACGTTCGTGCTGGTGCTGGGTATGTGCCCCACGCTGGGAACGACGACCTCGGCCGCGAACGGCATGGGCATGGGCCTTGCGACGACCGCCGTGCTGATCATGTCGAACCTGGTCATTTCGCTCATCAAGAACCTCATTCCGGACAAGGTGCGCATCCCGGCCTTCATCGTGGTGATCGCCTCGTTCGTAACGATCATCCAGATGCTCATGGAGGCCTTCGTTCCGACGCTCTACGCCTCGCTGGGTGTCTTCATCCCGCTGATCGTCGTGAACTGCATCATTCTGGGACGTGCCGAGGCCTTCGCCTCGAAGAACTCGCCCTTCGACTCGATGCTCGACGGTGTGGGAATCGGTATCGGCTTCACCCTTTCGCTGACGGTGATCGGCGCCGTGCGCGAGATCCTGGGCAGCGGAGCCATTTTCGGCATGAACCTCGGCTTCTCGAACTACATGCCGCTGGTCTTCATCCTGGCTCCGGGCGGCTTCCTCACGCTGGGATACCTGATGGTCCTGTTTAACAAATTAGTCAAGAAGTAGAGTCATGGAGATATCCTATTTCGCAATCATCATCGGCGCCATCTTCGTCAATAACGTCGTTCTGGCGCAGTTCCTGGGCATCTGCCCCTTCCTGGGCGTGTCGTCGAAGGTCGAGACGTCGCTCGGCATGGGAGCCGCCGTTACGTTCGTTATGGCGCTTACGGCCGTCGTTGCCTGGCCGATTCAGACCTATATCCTCGTGCCGCTGGGCATCGAGTACATGCAGACCATCGTCTTCATTCTGGTCATTGCCGCACTGGTGCAGATGGTCGAGATCATCCTCAAGAAGGTCTCGCCGTCGCTCTACCAGGCGTTGGGTATCTTCCTGCCGCTCATCACGACGAACTGCGCCGTGCTGGGTGTGGCGATCCTGATGATCCAGAAGGAGTTCACGCTGCTGCAGAGCGTTGTCTATTCGGTCTCCACGGCCCTGGGCTTCGCCCTCGCGCTGGTGCTCTTCGCCGGTATCCGCGAACGTCTGGACTTCGAGGAGGTTCCCGCCGCATTCCGCGGCGTGCCCATCGCCCTGATTACGGCGAGCATCCTCGCCCTGGCCTTCCTGGGATTCTCGGGACTGGTATAGTGCGATTCTGTTATCCGAAAGAAAACCCGGAGTCTTTCGAAGACTCCGGGTTTTTTGTGCCCGTGGGGCGGCGCGGCAGGTGGCTGCAGACATCAACGGCTGGCTGCAGACATCAACGGCCGTCGTCCGCGCCGTCCGTGAGCCACTCCATCGTCAGCCGCGTAAAGCGGATCTCGAACCCCGTATCCCAGTCTCCGACCTCGGTCAGCAGGCCGATCGAGCCGTCCGCGAGCCGTGTCAGCGAGGAGTATCCCGAGGGGCAGTCCCATACGGTCTTGCGCACGGGCCATGTCTTGCCCTCGTCGTAGCTTAACGCTACGGAGACGTTTCGCCGCTCGGCCGTGTCGGCCGGAATCGAGTGCAGCAGCCGGTCGCGGCGGGCTCCCTCGCTGCGGAGCGAGTAGCGGAGCAGGTCTCCGTTGCAGGCCGGGTCCGGCAGGTCGCGCCATTCGCCGACTTCGCTCCAGCTGGCGCCCTTGTCGTGCGAGAGCGTGTAGCGCCGGTATCCCATGTCGGGATTGCGGATGCTCATGAGCCAGCTGCCGTCCGCCAGTTCGATGATTTTCGACTCGTCGCCGCAGTGGGAGGCTTCAGCCGGCAGCAGGTGCCAGGTGTGTCCGCCGTCATCCGAGCGGCAGACATAGTTGCGCAGCGGCGGCCATTTGTCGCCTGTGCGGTGTGCCGCCACGACGAAGAGCAGCCCGCCGTCGGCAAGTTGCAGGGCGCGTCCCGAGGCGGCGAAGAGCCCCGAGAGGGAATCCACCGCGGGTGCCGGACACTCCGGGCCGTAGATTTGTGGCGTGATGCGCGTCGGGGCGCTCCACGTCAGTCCGTCGTCGCTGCTGCGTGCCACCTCGATGTCGAGGGGGTGCTCGGCCGTCGAGGCCCACAGTCCGCAGCCGGAGGCGAAGATGCAGACCACCTCTCCCGTGGTGCGGTCCGCGACCACGGCGGCATCGCCGTATCCGGTCTCTTCGGTATGGCGGGCGATGGTGATCGGCTCGCTCCAGCTTGCCCCGTTGTCCGTGCTGCGGCGCAACACAAGGTCGATGGCGTTCGGCAGGTCGCCCTGCGATTCGATTCTCCGGTCGGCCACGGCGAGCAAGGTCCCTTGCGTGGTTGTTACGAGTGCCGGGATGCGGTAGTATTTCGATCCGTATTCTCCGGGTCGGAAGAGCGTCGTGTGCTGCGGGGGTGCGGGGGGCGGTGTCGCGCAGCCGATCAGGCTTGCGGCGAGCGCCAGGATGAGTAGGAGGTTTTTCATCTTTTTACGATTATTTTGTCTGAAACGTTGGTATAGTTGCCCGAGAATCGTTACTTTTGCAAAAATAATCACAAATCCCGAATCACGATGAAGGATATCATAAAACTTCATGACAGGAAGTTCAAAATCATGATTCCTGCCGAGAAAATCGATGAAGCGGTGGCTGCCGTCGCAAAGCGTATCAACGCGGATTACGCCGACAAGCCGACGCCGCTGTTTGTCGGCGTGTTGAACGGATCGTTCATGTTCATGAGCGACCTGATCAAGAAGATCGATTTCAACAACGAACTCTCGTTCGTGAAACTGGCCTCCTACGAGGGAACCACCTCTACGGGAGAGGTCCGGAGCCTGATCGGCCTGAACGGTTCGATCGAGGGCCGTCATGTGATCGTCGTCGAGGACATCGTGGATACGGGAGAGTCCATCGAGCACATGATGAACGATCTTCAGGGCCGTCATCCGGCGAGTGTCGAGGTCTGCACGCTCTTCTTCAAGCCGGCCTCCTACCGCAAGCAGATTCCGATCAAGTACCGGGCCATGGAGATCGGCAACGAGTTCATCGTGGGCTACGGCCTCGATTACGACCAGCTGGGCCGCAGCCTGAAGGATATCTACGTCGTAACGGAGTAGCGATGGCATTGACGGCCGACATAACGCTGCTCGACGGGGGACGTCTGCTGCCTCTGGTCGAGGATTTCTATACGATCCAGGGCGAGGGTTACCACACGGGCAAGGCGGCCTATTTCATCCGCCTGGGCGGTTGCGACGTGGGTTGCAGCTGGTGCGACGCCAAGTATACCTGGAACCCGAAGCTCTATCCGCCGACCGATGTGGAGACCGTTATTGCGCGGGCCGTGGCCTGTGCGGCGCAGTCGATCGTCATCACGGGCGGCGAGCCGCTGATCTATCCGCTCGATATCCTTACGCGGACGTTGCGGGCGCGGGGCCTCGAAATCTTCCTCGAAACGTCGGGATCGCATCCCTTCAGCGGGGTCTTCGACTGGGTGTGCCTCTCGCCGAAGCGCAAGCAGCCGCCTCTGGAGGAGGCCTACGGACGAGCCGACGAGCTGAAGGTGATTGTCGAGTCGGAGGCCGACTTCGTCTGGGCCGAGGAGCATGCCGCGCGTGTCGGACGCCGCTGCCGCCTCTACCTGCAGCCCGAGTGGAGCGTTTCGGAGCAGGTAATGCCGCTGATCGTGGAGTACGTCAAGGCCCACCCGCAGTGGAACATCTCCATCCAGACGCACAAGTACATGCATATTCCCTAATCCCCTTACTTCGATGCATATCCACCTGGGTCGTCGGTCCTGGATTGCCGTTACGGCAGTCATCGTCGTCTTCACGCTTTTCGTGGTGGCGCGCAATGCCCTGCATGCCGTGAAGATCAAGGGGCAGATCAACCGGCTGACGCGCGAGGAGCTGCTCTATCGCGAACAGATCGGGCGCGACAGTATGCTGCTCGAGCAGCTGCGTTATGACGACTACCTGGAGGAGTATGCCCGCGAGCATTACCACATGCAGCGACGCGACGAACATGTCTATATCGTCGAGGAGTAGGGTAGTGTACCTTGTCAGACAGAACGGCGGACCGGAATTTCCGGTCCGCCGTTCTGTCTCGTAGCCAGCCTTTTTCAGGACTCCTCTCCAAGGTCGATCTTTGCCAAATAGAAGCGGTTGAGTTCGTCGAAGATGGCGGCATAGAGGATCCGGCCCTCGTCGATGCACATTTTGCAGATGTTGCGGTCGGTCGTGATCTGCTCCAGCGGACGCCCCTTCCAGTCGAATATGCAGATCTTGTGGTACTGCAGCGGACGCTCTCCGCTGTCGATCAGTTTCTGGAGGTTGTGTACCCCGTCATAGGCCGTGTAGATCTTCCGGTCGGTGGCGTAGAGGTCGGAAAATCCCACGATCTCCTTCCTGCTGTCGAGATCCGGGCGTGCGAACCGGCCTACGGCGATCTGTTCGATTCCGTTTTTCACGGAGTAGGTTTCGAGCAGGGCGCCAAAGATCGTGGCGATGGCAAACCGGCTCCTGTCGGGCGAGACGGTGTAGTAGGCCTCGTTGTAGACCTTGAACCTGAGGTCGGCATCTTCGATCGGGAAGTTGTCCGCCGTGGCAAGCTGCCGTCCCTGATCGTCATAGAGGACAAAGCGGTTGATCACCTCCGTTCCCGCATACTGCGGAGCCTTGTTGTTGATGACCAGCTCCTTCCCGTGCAGCGGTATTGCGGCACGTCCGGCCGCTCCGGCGAGTTCGTAGGGCTGCGATTCGATGACGGCGGGCCCCTGTGCCAGCAGGGAGTCGATCTGCATCGAGAGCCTTTTCCGGCTCTGGAAGTCATAGACGCGAAGAGTTCCGGTCTGTGGATCCAGCGTAACGCAGTCCGTATGGAGGATCTCATTGGCGGCACGTCCCAGCCGGACCGCTGAGCCGCGCAGCTCGCCGTTCCGTTTGTCGTAGATGTGGACCATCTGATTGTCGAGGTATCCCACGACAACCAGATAGGGCCCGTATACATCCATGTCCCGGACCAGCGCAATGGGGAGCTCTCCCGTGATCGGTTCGAAGGTGGCGGTTCGTTTCGTTTTGAATTCGGGTTGGGCATATTCCTCCGAGGAGGAGCCGCATCCTGTAAGTCCTGTCGTAAGAAGAGCCAGGAGCCCTGCCCGCAAGAGTTGTTTGGGTTTCATGGGAGGTGAAAGGCTTTTGTGGTCAGAAGTGTTCGAATCCGTGCCAGTCAAGCGCTTCGGGCGCTCCGTTGCGAAGCCAGACAAGTCCCGTTGCGGCTGTGATCCGTCCCACGGGATAAAGCGGCCTGCCGAACCGCTCCCGATATGCCGCCGCAAGCGCTTTGGCCCGGGTTCCGTCCGCCGTCAGCAGCAGCTTGTAGTCCTCGCCTCCGCAGGCGGCCGTTTGCAGGTCGGCCCCTTCGGCTACGGGAATCCGCGTGAGCTCCACCCGGGCGCCGACCTTCGAACGGTCGAGAATGTGGCGGAGGTCCGAGGCCAGCCCGTCCGAGAGGTCCATCATGGCGTGCACCTCGCGGCGTGCGCCCAGCCACTGCCCCTCCTCGACCTGCGGCGTAGGGTTGCGGTGCTGCGCGGCCGGCAGCGTGTCGTAATGCCCGGCAAGAATGTCGCGCAGCCCGGCTCCCGAGGCGCCCAGTTCCCCTGCGACGAAGATCACGTCGCCCGGACGGGCATCGCTGCGCCGCTTGACGTGTGCCTCGTCGGCGCGGCCGAGGGCCGTAACGTTGATGGTGATGCCGGCCGATGAGCGCGTCGTGTCGCCGCCGATCAGGGCGACGCCGTACCGCTCGGAAAGTTCGTGATACCCCTCCATGAACTCCTGCGCCCACGCCTCGCTCACCCCTTCGGGCAGCGCCAGCGAAAGGAGCGTGGCTGCGGGGCGCCCGCCCATGGCCGCCACATCGCTCAGATTGACGGCCAGCGCCTTGCGTCCCAGCTCGCGCGCCGGGGCCGCCTCGCGCAGGAAATGCACCCCTTCGGTCAGCAGGTCGGCCGTGAAGAGCAGCGCCGTTCCGTCGCCGAGGGGCAGGACGGCGCAGTCGTCGCCGATCCCCTCGAAGCCGTTTGCGGGGAGCGAGGCGAAACGCCGTGCGATGGAGTCGATGAATCCGAATTCGGTCATAGTTGTGGTGCAGTAAGGCAAAGATATCGAAAATTCCCGGAAATTGAGTATCTTTGTCGGGCGAAAAGGCGGCCCCAGGGCTTCCGAAACGCACCAAGCAAACGATGCGGATATGAAAATCTTGATTCTCAACGGCCCGAACCTCAACTTTCAGGGACGGCGCGATCCGGAGGTCTACGGTACGGACACCTTCGACGCCTGTATGGAGCGGCTCCGCGCGGCCTACCCGGCGGATGTATTCTCTTATTTCCAGTCGAATCTCGAGGGGGCGTTGATCGACGCCCTGCAGCAGGCCGAAGGCCGTTTCGACGGTGTGGTGCTCAATGCCGGCGGCTATACGCACACGTCAGTTGCGCTGCGCGATGCCGTGGCTTCGGTGTCGGTTCCGGTCGTCGAGGTGCACATCTCGTCGATCCTGGCGCGTGAGGAGTTCCGCCACGTTTCGCTGCTGGCGACCGTCGCCGTCGGGTCGATCATGGGCTTCGGACTGGATTCCTACCGTCTGGGAGTCGAGGCCCTGCACCTGAAGGTCCGCTGACCGCATCCCGTTCCGCATTTCGGGACGGAAGTATCCTGTAGTTCAAAAACAATCAGAAAACGAGCGTGTATGTATAGAATGAAGAAGACGAAGATCGTGGCCACGATGTCCGATTTTCGTTGTACGGAGGAGTTTGTGAAGCAGTTGTTCGATGCCGGCATGGATGTCGTGCGCATCAATTCGGCCCATGTGAGCGAGGAGAGTGCCACGCGCATCGTGGAGACCGTGCACCGGGTCAATCCGGCCATCCCGATCATGATCGATACGAAGGGTCCGGAGATCCGCGTTACGACGATCGCCGACGAATACGGCAACAGTATCCATTTCCGCGAAGGCGACCGGGTCGTGGTACGCGGTTCGGACGGCTCGGACCTGACAACGCGCAAGGTGGTCTACATGAATGTCCCGACCATTGTCCGCGATATCCCCGTCGGGGCGCGGATGCTCATCGCCGACGGCGAGCTGGAGATCCGTGTCGTGGGCAAGAACGACGAGGAGCTCGAATGCGAATTTCTGGTGGGCGGGGCCATGCGCTCGCGCAAGAGCGTCAATGTCCCGGGAGTTTCGGTGGCGCTACCGTCGGTTACGGAGAAGGACCGCCGCTTCATCGAGTGGGCCGTGCGCAACGATGTCGATTTCATCGCCCACTCCTTCGTCCGCTCGGCCCGCGACATTCAGGCCGTGCAGGAGATTCTGGACGCGCATAACAGCCCGATCAAGATCATCTCGAAGATCGAGAACCAGGAGGGACTGGACCATATCGACGAGATCATCGAGGCGTCGTACGGCATCATGGTGGCCCGCGGCGACCTGGGTGTGGAGCTTCCCGCCGAGGCGATTCCCAACACGCAGCGGCGCATTGTCGAGAAATGTATCTGCGCCAAGCGTCCGGTGATCATCGCCACGCAGATGCTCTATTCGATGGTCAAGTCGCCGCGCCCGACGCGAGCCGAAGTGAGCGACGTGGCCAGCGCCATCTACGAGCGTGTGGACGCCGTGATGTTGAGCGACGAGACGGCCATGGGCGACTATCCGGTGCAGGCCGTGGAGACGATGTCGCGCATAGCCCGTGAGATCGAGCGCGACGAGACGCACTTCAAGCCGATGATCGACATGGACATGGTTTCGGTGAATCATGAGATCACGGCGCAGCTTGCCCGTTCGGCCGTGCGCGCCTCGACGAACCTTCCCGTAAAGTTCGTGGTGCTCGATACGAAAACGGGCCGCACGGGCCGTTACCTGGCGGCCTTCCGCGGCCGCAAGACCGTGATGGCCGTCTGCTACCAGCTCCATGCCCAGCGTATCCTGGCCCTGTCGTACGGTGTTGTTCCGATTCTCCGCAACCAGAAGTTGAGCGACAAGTACCACTTCCTGATCGACGCGCTGGAGTTCCTGGACCAGTACCGCAAACTCAACGATGACGATCTGCTGGCTATCGTGGGCGGCAGTTTCGGTCCCGACGGCGGCGCCTCGTATATCGAATTTGCGAACGTGCGCAGCATCCGGCAGCGCAATGCGGAGATCGAAGCCCAAACCAAATAGCCGACGACATTGGAGGAGCAGCTCAAGGACAAGGTGGCCCGCGGCGTGGCGTGGAGCATGGCCGAGAAGATCGGTTCGATGCTCCTGATGACCGTCGTGCGCCTGCTGATCCTCAACCGGCTCGATCCGCAGATTTTCGGACACTTCGCCATTCCCTCGGCCGTCGTGGCCGTGGCGATGGTCGTTGCCGACAGCGGCTTTTCGCAGAACCTGATTCGCCGCAAGGACCCTGCGGGCAGCGATTACAAGGCGGTCTTCGTCTTCAACATGGCCGTCTCGACGCTGCTTTACCTGCTGCTTGCGGCACTGGCTCCCTTTGCGGCCCGCTATTACGCGATGCCCGACATCGCGCGCATCGCTCCGGTATTCCTGCTGCTGCTGCCCGTCTCGTCGCTCTGTTCGGTGCAGAACGCCATCTTTACGCGGCAGTTCCGCTTCGCACTGCTTTCGAAGTTCAATTTTCTTTCGTCCTTTGCCAGTGGCCTGATCGCCGTGGTGCTTGCCACGCTCGGATGCGGCATCTGGAGCCTTGTTGCCGAGCGGCTGCTGGCCATGGGCGTGCGGGCCGTGATGCTGTGGCGCTACAGCGACTGGCGCCCGACGGGGCGCTTCACGGCGGCGCCCCTCCGCGAGATGGCCCCCTTCAGCATGAGCCTTATGGCGACGGACCTGATCTCGACCCTTTACAGCAAGATCCCGCAGTTCTTCTTCGGAAGGCTGTACACCGCCTCGGCGCTCGGCGCCTTCGAGCAGGCCGTGAAAATCAAGGACATGCCTACGACAGCCGCCGTGCAGAGTGTGCAGAGCGTAACGTTTCCGGCGCTGGCCCGCATCAAGGAGGATCCCGTGAAATTCGCCGAAGGCTACCGCCAGGTGATGATGATCATGGCCTATGTGATGTTCCCGGCGCTGCTGGGGCTCTCGGCCACGGCCCGCGACCTGTTCGATGCGCTGCTGGCCCCGAAATGGCAGCCTACGGTGCCCTATTTCGAGGTCGTATGCCTTTCGGGCCTTTTCTATTCGATCTCCATGATCTCCTACAATGTGCTGAAGATCAAGAGCCGGGGCCCGTTGATCGTGCGTCTGGAGGTCGTCAAGAAACTCATCATGACGGCCGTATTCGCCGTAACGATCCCCCGGAGCATCATGGCCGTGGTGTGGGGCCTCGTGGTGATCTCCTTCTGCGAGATGGCCGTCAATTTCTGGGCGACGCTGCGCTTCTCGCAACTGACCGTCGGACGCTTCCTGCGCACGATGCTTCCCGTCGTGCTGGCCTCCGTGGCCATGTATGCCGCCGTACGGTTCACGGCGGCCGCCCTGCCGGCGACGCATGCTCTGCTGCGCGTTGCGGCCGAGATCGCCGCAGGTGGCGCCACCTATCTTGCCATTTCGGTGCTCTTCCGCCTCGAAGCCTTCCGCACGGCGGTGGAGCTGGTAAAAAAAGAGACCGCCCGATAACAGGCGGCCTTCTCTTGTCCGTATCCTCCCTGCAGGGGGAATCATTTGTACACCTTCGGTTCGACCTTTCCGCGCAGGACGACCAGCGCGTTGGCGACCAGCGCCTCCAGCTCGTTCTCCCCGGCATAGACCGTAACGGGAGCGATGAAGGCGCAGTGCTCGCGGATGTACTCCGTAACGGGTTCGTTGTAGGCGATTCCGCCCGTGAGGAGTATGCCGTCCACACGCCCCGAGAGGGCCGTGGCCATGGCACCGATCTGCTTGACGATGTTGTAGCACATGGACTCCAGCACCTTCTGTGCCCGTTGGTCTCCCTGTTCGATGCGTTCCATGACCTGGATGACCGAGTTGGTCCCGAGGTAGGCCACCAGACCGCCCTTGCTGGAGATGTACTTGAGCAACTCTTCGCGGGTGTACTGTCCCGAGAAGCAGACCTTGATCAGTTCGCTCGAGGGGATGCTTCCCGCACGGTCCGGAGCGAAGGGCCCGTCGCCGTCGAGGGCATTGTTCACATCGACGATGCGTCCCTGCTTGTGGGCTGCCACCGAGATGCCGCCGCCCATGTGGGCGACGATGAGGTTCGACTTCTCGTAAACGAGCCCCGCGCGGTCGCAGTGCAGACGTGCCGTGGCCTTCTGGTTCAGGGCGTGGAAGATCGACTTGCGCGGGCACATGGGCATTCCCGTGATGCGTGCGACGTCGTCCATCTCGTCCACGACCGGCGGGTCGGCGATGTAGGCCTTCACCTTGGCCATGTGGGCGATCTGTGCCGCCAGCAGGCCTCCGAGGTTGCAGGCGTGCTTCATCTGGGCATTGCGCAGGTCGTAACGCATGCGCGAATTGACCTCATAGACTCCGGCGGGAATGGGGCGTATCAGACCTCCGCGGCCGATAACGGCCGAGAGGTGTCTGATGTCGAACTCCTTTTCGCGGAGCGCCTGGAGAATCAGCCCCCGCCGCCAGTCGAGCTGGTCGATGATGTTGGCGAAGCGGGCGATCTCTTCGGTCGTATGGCGGAGGGTCAGCTCCAGCAGGGGCTGCTCGTCTTCGTAGAGTGCGATCTTCGTGGACGTGGAGCCGGGATTTATTGCTAATACTTTGTAGCTCATAAGGTTCTCGGTTCAGGTTGGTATCCGTTCGAATCGCTTCCGCTATTTTGCCGCGAGACAGGCCAGTGCGATTGAATAGAGTTTCGTCTTGCTCGTATCTCCGCGCGAGGTGAGCACGCAGGGAACCTTCGTACCCATGACCATGGCGGCCAGTTCGCCGCCGCAGAGGTGCGTTACCGACTTGAAGAAGACGTTTGCCGATTCGAGATTCGGGAAGAGCAGGCAGTCGGGATCTCCGGCCACGGACGAACCCTTGACCTTTTTATGTTCGGCCACCTCCTTGTAGAGGGCCACGTCGAGCGACAGCGGGCCGTCCACGACGACATCGCCCAGCTGGCCGCGGTCGGCCATCTTGGCGAGCAGAGCCCCTTCGGTCGAGGAGATGACGTTCGGAAGCAGCTGCTCCGAGGGCGCGATGCAGGCGATTTTCGGTGTTTTGATGCCGAGCAGGTTGGCCGTGCGTGCGAGGTATCCGATCTGTACGGTCTTCTGCTTGAAATCGGGCAGGGGGATGACCGCCACGTCGGAGATGACGAGCAGCTTGTGGTAGCAGGGCATCTCGACGATCGAGACGTGGCTCAACACACCCTTCGGGGGGAAGAGCCCTGCCTCCTTGTTCAGGATGCCGCGCATGTACTTGTCGGTCGATACGAGACCCTTCATCAGCACGTCGGCGTTTCCTGCGACGACCGCGGCTACGGCCTGCTGCACGCACTTCACGTCGTTGGGCTCATCTACGATGTTGAATGCCTTCTGATCGATGCCGCTTTCGGCGCAGACCTGTTCGATGATCTTTTTGTCGCCGTAGAGCGTCGGCTCGACCAATCCCTCCTTGTAGGCCTCGTAAACGGCCTCCAGCGTATGCGAATCCTGTCCGTAGGCCACGGCCAGACGTTTCTTGCCTCTCTTTCTCGCCTCTTCGACGATCTCCGTGAGATGTTGAATCATAATCGTATGAGTTTTAGGTGTTTATTTAACCAGGTTGTAGGTGTCCGTTGCAATCATCAGCTCCTCGTCGGTGGCGATCATGGCGACCTTGACGCGCGACGAGGGCTTCGAGAGGATCTTGTCCACGCCGCGGGCGCCGCGGTTGGCCTCCCTGTCGAATTCCACGCCCATGAACTCCAGTCCCGAGCATACATATTCGCGCATGTCGGAGGAGTTTTCGCCGACGCCGCCGGTGAAGACGATCAGATCGACGCCGCCCATCTCGGCGGCATATTCGCCGACGAACTTCTGAATGCGGCGGTAGTGCATGTCGCGGGCGATGATGGCGCGGGGGTTGCCCTCGTCGTAGGCGCGGTCGATGTCGCGCATGTCGCTCGAGAGGTCGGTCAGCCCGAGGACGCCCGACTTCTTGTTCATCATGCTGTTGAGCTCGGCATAGCTCATGCCCTCCTTTTCACCGATATAGGTGATGGCGCTGGCATCGACCTGCCCGCAGCGGGTTCCCATGACCAGGCCGTCCAGGGGCGAGAAGCCCATCGAGGTGTCGAACGACTTTCCGTTGAGCACGGCCGTTACCGAGGCGCCGTTGCCGATGTGGCAAGTGATGATCTTCGAATTTTCGAAGTCGAGACCGGCCAGTTGGGCGCCGACGCGGGCCACATAGCGGTGGCTCGTTCCGTGGAATCCGTATTTGCGCACGCGGTACTTTTCGTAGTAGGCGTAGGGCAGGGCGTAGAGGTAGTTCACGGCGGGGATGGTCTGGTGGAACGAGGTGTCGAAGACCGTAACCTGCGGCACGCCCGGAAGGACCTTTTCGATCGAGAGCACGCCCTCGAGGTTGGCAGGGTTATGCAGCGGTGCGATCTCGAACAGCGAGCGGATCTTCTCCTTGACCTCCTCGGTAACGATGCAGCTTGTGGGGAAGAACTCGCCGCCGTGTGCCACGCGGTGTCCGACGGCCTTCACCTCGTCGAGCGAGCGGATCACGCCGTGCTTCGGGTCGGTCAGTGCGTCGAGCACGAGCCGGATACCCGTCGTATGGTCGGGAATGGGCTGGTGCAGTTCGAAGGGCTCCTTGCCTACGGGTTTGTGTACCAGATCGCCTTCGGCGAGTCCGATGCGTTCCACGATTCCCTTTGCGAGCAGTTTGCTCGATGCGGCCTCCATGTCGATGACCTGATACTTGATCGACGACGATCCGCAGTTCAATACCAGAATAACCATAATTTTCTCTATTTTTAAGTTTCCTAATTTTTCCGTTTCTGTCCTGCGACTTGTTCCCGACGGGTGGGACCCATGTGCTCCGTTATGCCTTCAGGTGGCTTCCGATCCACATTCCTGCGGCCGTAAAGGCGAGGCATACCGCAACGCTCAAAATCATGTAGGCTGCCGCCGGTCCGTAATCTCCGGCCCGCAGCAACCTCACGGCATCGGCCGAGAAGGTCGAGAAGGTCGTGAACCCTCCGCAGAATCCGACGACGAGCAAACAGGCGGTCGCCGAGGAGGAGAGCCCTTCGAGCAGCACGCCGATCAGCAGCGATCCCGCGGCATTGACAGCGAACGTTCCTGCGGGGAATCCGAAGAGCGTACAACCGCTCAACAGCCCATAGGAGAGGGCGTATCGGGCGATGCTTCCTGCGGCCCCTCCGATTCCGACCGCGATAAGTTCACGAATCATAAGTTAAATATATGTATATTTCAAACAATATGCAAATTTAAAGAAAAAATGATTACGGATTGTTATGATTCGTGCCCAATTTTTCGTGAAATTTGTCGTGCGGGGTAGTTTTGCTCCGTGCGGGGATTACGGTTCGTATTTGTAGCCGACGCCCTTGACCGTAACGATGCGCTGCTCGCCGATCTTCTGCCTCAGTTTTCGGATGTGGACGTCGATCGTGCGGTCTCCGACGACGACGCCCGTACCCCAGATCCGGGCATAGATCTCTTCGCGGGAGATGAGTTTCCCGGGCGACTGCACGAGCAGTTCCAGCAGGGCGAACTCCTTGCGGGGGAGCGATATTTCCTTCCCGTTGCAGCGGACCGTATGGCGTTCTCCGTCCACGGTGATGCCGCTTTGGCCGCCCGTTTCCGCCGGAGATTCCGCCGTTGCGTTGTCGATCCGTTTGAGGATTGCCTGGAGCCGGCTGATGAGCAGCTTCATCTTGATGGGTTTGGTCAGGTAGTCGTCTGCGCCGACGTCGAATCCCGCCAGCTGCTGCTCTTCTTCTCCGAGGGCCGAGAGGAAGACGATGATCGTATGGCGCAGTTCGGGGTTGCGGCGTATGGCGCGGCAGGTTTCGATCCCGTCCATGCGGGGCATCATCATGTCCAGCAGGATCAGGTGCGGACGACATTGTGCGGCCGTTTCGAGCGCCTCGGCGCCGTCTTGGGCCGTATAGACCTCGTACCCTTCCCGGACGAGGTTGTAACGGATGAACTCGAGGATGTCCACCTCGTCGTCCACAAGCAGAATGCGATAGGTCATGTCTCGGTTTCGGATCGGCGGTCTCATGGGCGGCGACGGCCGGATTATCTTTTTGCGAAGATACGAAAATTCCCGCTAAAACCTTCGGCGTCCCGGGAAAAATAAGTATATTTGCGAGATTTATGTACCTCCGCTTTGCGGCGGACCCGAAATTACTACTGAAATGGCTACTGAAAAACCGAACCTCTCTGCTTCCGAAGAGCATGTCAGCCCCGTTGCTGAAGATGTGAAAGTCGTTCCCGCGGCTCCCGAGAGTGCCGCAGCTCCCGAATCGTCCGTTACGGCGGAACCTTCCGCCGAGGCTGCAGTTGCGTCTGCCGCCGAGACGGAAACCCCTGCACCCGCCGTTGAGGCGACTCCTGCGGCCCGTCCCCGCCGGGCCCGTATCCGGACTGTCGCCGAACCGGTTGTCTCCGACTCCGAAGAGGAGGCCCCGGTGGATGCGCAGGTTGATTTCTCGGAGGAGGATGCGGCTCTGGCGGCACAGAGCGCCGGTTTGGAACTGGGCGACGCCACCGATGAGGAGGAGGCTGCCGAACATCAGGCTGCCGAAGGCCCCTCGGATGAGGACAAGTTCGCCGGCAGGAACAAGGAGGAGCTGCTTGCACTCTTTGCCCGCATGCTCGAGGAGCAGCCCGTCCAGTCGCTGCGCCGCGATGTCGAGGCGCTGAAGATCGCTTTCTACCGGCTGCGGCGTGCCGAGGTGGAGAGTGCCCGTCGCCGTTTCATCGAGGAGGGGGGTGCCGAGGAGGATTTCACCCCGTCGGTCGATGATGCCGAGGTGCGTCTCAAGGATCTTTTCAAGGAGTATCGCCGCCGCCGCGACGAGTTCATCGCCGGTCTCGAGGCCGAGAAGGAGCGTAACCTCGCCACGAAGCTGGGGATTATCGAGGAGCTCAAGGAGCTGGTCAATTCCGACGAGACGCTGAACCATACCTTCACGAAGTTCCGCGAACTGCAGCAGCGCTGGAAGGAGACGGGCCCCGTTCCCCAGGCGCAGGTCAAGGATCTGTGGGAGACCTATAACCTGCATGTCGAGAATTTCTATAATTTCATCAAGATCAACAAGGAGCTCCGGGATCTCGACCTGAAGAAGAACTATGAGACGAAGGTCGCGCTCTGCGAGCAGGCCGAGGCGCTGGTGCTGGAGCCTTCGGTGGTGGAGGCGTTCCACAAGCTGCAGAAGCTCCACGACGAGTGGCGTGAGACGGGCCCCGTGGCCAATGAATACAAGGAGGTGCTCTGGGAGCGTTTCAAGGCGGCTTCGAGCCGGATCAACAAGCAGCACCAGGAGTACTTCGAGGCGTTGAAGGCCGAGCAGGTCCGCAACCTGGAGCTCAAGACGGGCCTTTGCGAGACGACCGAGGAGCTGGCCGCACAGCCTTTCACCACGCGCAAGGAGTGGAACCGGGCGAGCGAGAAGCTGCTCGAGATCCAGAAGACGTGGAAGACGATCGGATTCGCTCCGAAGAAGGACAATAACCGTATCTACGAACGTTTCCGTGCCGCCTGCGACCGTTTCTTCGAGGCCAAGCGCCAGTTCTATGCGGGCGTGAAGGCCGAGATGGAACACAACCTGCAGCTCAAGACCGAGCTGTGCGAGGCGGCCGAGGCACTCTCGAACAGCGAGGAGTGGAAGAAGGCCACCGACGAGCTGATCGCGCTCCAGGCCCGCTGGAAGCAGATCGGAGCCGTATCGCGCCGCCATTCGGATGCCGTATGGAAACGTTTCCGCGCCGCCTGCGACCGCTTCTTCGAGCGTAAGAGCAGCCATTTTGCCGGCGTGGATTCCGAGCATGAGGAGAATCTGCAGCGGAAGCTGGCCCTGCTCGACGAGATGGCTGCGGCCGACGTGCGTGCGGGAGGCTACGAGGTCATCAAGGATTTCCAGCGCCGCTGGGGCGAGATCGGTTTCGTGCCCATCAAGCAGAAGGAGGCGATTCAGAAGCGTTACAAGGCGGCCGTCGATGCGCTCTTTGCGACGCTGCGCGGATCGGAGCGCGACCGTTCGATGAACCGCTTCCGGGAGAAGGTCTCCACGCTGCGGGCTTCGGGCGACCGGCGTCTGCGTACGGAGCGCGACCGGCTTTACAACAAGGTGCGCCAGCTTGAGCAGGAGATCGCCCTGCTGGAGAATAATATCGGTTTCTTCGCCAAGTCGAAGAACGCCGAGGCGCTCGTGGCCGAGGTCCGTTCGAAGATCGACCGGGCCCGCGAGGAGATGGCCGCAACGATCGAGAAGGTGAAGCTCATCGACCGCCAGCAGGCCGAGGCGGAGTTGGCGCCGGATCAGGAGAAGGCCTGATGCGCAAGGATTGAACAAACGGAAAACAGAACAATATATAAAGCAAATGAAACTCTCGAAACCCAAGTACATATTCGTTACGGGCGGTGTGGCATCGTCGCTCGGAAAGGGTATTATCTCGGCCTCCATGGCACGTCTGCTGCAGGCCCGCGGCTATTCGGTAACGATCCAGAAGCTCGATCCGTATATCAATGTTGATCCGGGAACGCTCAATCCCTACGAGCACGGCGAGTGCTATGTTACCGAGGACGGTGCGGAGACGGACCTCGACCTGGGCCACTACGAGCGCTTTACGAATCATCCCACGTCGAAGGCCAACAACGTTACGACGGGCAAGATCTACAAGAGCGTCATCGAGAAGGAGCGCAAGGGCGAGTATCTGGGCAAGACCGTGCAGGTCATCCCGCACATCACCGACGAGATCAAGCGCCGCATCCAGCTGTTGGGGCAGACGAAGAAATACGACATCATCATCACCGAGATCGGCGGTACGGTGGGCGACATCGAGTCGCTGCCGTTCATCGAGTCGGTGCGCCAGCTTCGCTATTCGCTCGGTTACAGGAGCACGGCGCTGGTTCATCTGACGCTGATCCCCTACATGTCGGCCTCGGGCGAACTGAAGACCAAGCCGACGCAGCATTCGGTCAAGGCGCTGCTCGAAAACGGACTGCAGCCCGACATCCTGGTGCTGCGTACGGAGCATCCGCTGCCGATGAGCCTGCGCCGCAAGGTGGCGCTTTTCTGCAACGTGGATCCCAATGCCGTGATGGAGTCGATCGACGTTCCGACGATCTACGAGGTACCGATCCGGATGCACGAACAGCATCTGGACGAGGTGGTGCTCTCGAAGCTGGACCTTCCGGCCGACCGGGAGCCCGACATGGCGGCCTGGGTGGCGCTTGTGGACCGGATCAAGCATCCGTCGCGCAAGATCGACATTGCGCTGGTGGGCAAATATACCGAGTTGCCCGACGCCTACAAGTCGATCTGCGAATCGTTCGTGCATGCGGGAGCCGTAAACGACTGCAAGGTCAAGCTCCATTACGTCAATTCGGAGAAGCTCACGGCGGAGAATGTCGCCTCGCAACTGGGCAAAATGGCCGGTATCCTGGTGGCCCCGGGCTTCGGCAACCGTGGTATCGAGGGTAAGATCGAGGCGGTTCGTTTCGCCCGCGAGGAGCAGATCCCCTTCCTCGGCATCTGCCTCGGCATGCAGTGCGCCGTGATCGAGTTCGCTCGCAATGTGCTGGGCATCGCCGACGCCAATTCGAGCGAGATGGAGCAGACGCCGCATCCGGTCATCGACCTGATGGAGGAGCAGAAGGGCATCACCGCGAAGGGCGGTACGATGCGTCTGGGCGCCTATCCGTGTACGCTGCGCAAGGGCTCGAAGGCCGCGGCGGCCTATGGCAAACTCAATATATCGGAGCGCCACCGCCACCGTTACGAATTCAATAACGATTACCTCGCGCAGTTCGAGGCTGCCGGCATGAAGGCCGTGGGTGTCAATCCCGATACGGGCCTGGTCGAGGTCGTCGAGTTGGAGAACCATCCGTGGTTCATCGGTACGCAGTACCATCCCGAGTACAAGAGTACGGTTTTGAGCCCCTCGCCGCTGTTTGTGGCCTTCGTGAAGGCTGCGCTCGCCCGTGCCGACCGGAAATAGTCATCCAGCAGACAGAAAAGAGACGAAACACAGAATAGATGGATAAAAAATCGATCATAGGTATTGTCGTAGTCGCCGTGCTCTTTTTGGGCTTCGCCTACCTCAATACGAAGGAACAGGAGAAATACCAGCAGGAGATGGCCGCCTGGCAGTCCTATCAGGATTCGCTGGCCGCCGCACAGCCCGTCGTGGATCCCGACTCCGTGGCATTCGCGCCGACGGATTCGGTTGCCGTGGCGGCCCGCCGTGAGCAGCAGGTCGCCGCAATGGGAGCCGATCTCGTAGCGGCCCGGGAGGCTGTGGCCGAGGAGTTCACCGTGGAGAACGACGTTCTGTCGCTCCGGTTTTCGACGCGCGGCGGTCAGATCGTCGGTGCGTCGCTCAAGGATTATAACCGTTATGCACCCCGTGGTGAGGAGCGGCATCCCGTCGAGATGATGGATCCGGCCACGGCCCGCTTCGGTCTGACCTTCTATGTGAAAAACGGGCTCAACAACATCGATGTCAATACACTCGACTACGTCTTCGAGTCGGCTCCCGTCGAGACGGCGGCCGATGGCAGCCGCATTGTGGTCATGCGCCTGCCCGTTTCCGGAGATGCAAGCCTCGAGTACCGTTATACGATCCACAACACGACGGCTCCCGAACGCGACTACCTCGTGGATTTCGACGTCCGCCTGGTGAACATGGCGGGCGAGATGGCCAACCAGACACAGATCGGCATCGAGTGGTCGAACACCTCCTACCAGAACGAAAAGGGTTTCAAGAACGAGAACATGTACACGACGGTGGCCTACCGCTTCCCCGGGGAGCGGTCCATCGAGGAGTTGGGCATGAGCGAGGAGTCGAAGTCGAAGCAGATCACCTCGTCGCTCGACTGGGTGGCCTTCAGACAGCACTACTTCTCCTCGGTCTTCATCGCCCCGCAGCACAATATTTCCTATGCCGACCTCGGTTTCACGACGGCGCATCCCGGTTCGGGCTATGTCAAGGATTTCACGGCCCGGATGACCGTTCCCTACGACGCCTCGACCCGGGGTTACGACTTCGCCTTCTATTTCGGCCCGAACGAGTATTCGATCCTCAAGAAGGTGAGCCTTGCCGAAGACGACGATCTGCGCATGGAGCGTCTGATCCCGCTCGGCTGGGGTATTTTCGGCTGGGTGAACCGCTGGTTCGTCATTCCGGTCTTCGATTTCCTGCGGAACTACATCCCGAGCTTCGGTATCGTCATCCTGATCCTTGCCGTGCTGATCCGCCTGATTATTTCGCCCATGACCTACAAGAGCTATGTCTCGATGGCCAAGATGCGCCTGATCAAGCCGCAGGTCGATGAGTTGGCGAAGAAGTACCCCAAGCAGGAGGATGCCATGAAGCGCCAGCAGGCCACGATGGAGCTCTACAAGAAGGCCGGTATCAATCCCATGGGCGGATGTATTCCGCTGCTGATCCAGATGCCGATCCTGATTGCCGTCTTCCGCTTCTTCCCCGCCTCGATCGAGTTGCGCGGTCAGTCGTTCCTGTGGGCCGATGACCTTTCGTCGTACGACAGCATTCTGAACCTGCCCTTCTCGATTCCCTTCTACGGGGACCACATCAGCCTCTTCGCCCTTTTGATGGCGGCGTCGATGTTCTTCTATTCGTACTATAACTACCAGCAGACAGCCTCGACGCAGCAACAGGTTCCCGGCATGAAGTTCATGATGGTCTACATGATGCCCGTGCTGCTTCTGCTGTGGTTCAACAGCTACGCCAGCGGTCTGTGCTACTACTATTTGCTCTCGAACCTGCTGACGATCGGCCAGACGCTCGTGATCCGCCGCATGGTGGACGACTCGAAGATCCAGGCGATCATGCAGGCCAACGCGGCGAAGAAGTCCAAGGGCAAGAAGTCGAAGTTCCAGCAGCGCTACGAGGAACTCATGCGGCAGCAGGAGGCCATGCAGCGCGCAAAGGGCAATACGCCGAAAAAGCACTGACGCCTTGCCCGGAAGGCCTGAAAAAAGGGGTTGTCTAACAAGTTTTAGGCAGCCTCTTTTTTATGCGAAATTAGTTTA
>ERZ1664511.15-NODE-15-length-50239-cov-8.942890_pt1 | contig 50239 bp, 37 predicted proteins | sample MGYA00575336_ERZ1664511 | MGnify/ENA primary metagenome ERZ1664511 (study PRJEB40874, sample SAMEA4040739) | Gallus gallus | biome: gut; material: content | place: India | collected 2016-01-01 | study: EMG produced TPA metagenomics assembly of PRJEB14491 data set...
AACCAGTTACTAAGTCCCTTTTTTAACACGGTTATATTGAATATTCGATTTTTTTTTCTTATATTTTACTATAAATATTTTAAAACAGGCTACTGTCGAATTATAAATAAAACCTATTAAGATTATGGCAAACGAACTGGAACAGTTGGTGCTGAAAAAAGCCCAAACGTGGCTCGACGGCCCCTATGACGAAGAGACCAAGAAACAGGTCAAATACCTGATGGACAACGACATAAAAGAACTCGTAGAGAGCTTCTACAAGGATCTCGAATTCGGTACGGGAGGCCTGCGCGGCATCATGGGCGTGGGTTCGAACCGCATGAACGTCTATACGGTCGGAGCCGCCACGCAGGGCCTCTCGAACTACCTTAAAAAGAACTTTGCGGGCGAGGAGATCCGCGTCGCCGTGGCCCACGACAGCCGCAACAATTCGCGCATGTTCGCCGAACGCGTGGCCGATATCTTCGCATCGAACGGATTTACGGTATTCCTCTTCGACGCACTCCGTCCGACGCCCGAGTTGAGCTTCGCCATCCGCGAACTCAAATGCCACTCGGGTGTCGTCGTAACCGCCTCCCACAACCCCAAGGAGTACAACGGCTACAAGGCCTACTGGACCGACGGCGCACAGGTTACCCCGCCCCACGACAAGAACATCATCGCCGAGGTGGAGAAGATCACCGACATCGGCATGATCCTCACGGGCCGCAACCCCGAAAAGATCACGATCCTCGACGAGCGCTTCGACGAAATCTACCTCAACAAGGTGCATGAACTCTCCCTCTCGCCCGAAAGCGTCCGCAAGTTCCACGACATGAAGATCGTCTACTCGCCGATGCACGGCGCCGGCGTGCGGCTCGTACCCGCCTCGCTCGCCAAATTCGGCTTCACGAACGTCATCATGGTCAAGGAGCAGGCCGTCATCGACGGCAACTTCCCGACAGTCGAGTCGCCGAATCCCGAGGAGCGCAAGACCATGTCGATGGCCATCGACCTCGCGGCCAAAGAGGGTGCCGACCTGGTGCTCGCCACCGACCCCGACTCGGACCGCATCGGCGTCGCCCTGCGCAACAAGAAGGGCGAATATGTCCTTCTGAACGGAAACCAGACCCTCGTGCTGCTGTTGAGCTACCAGCTGACCCGCTGGGCCGAGCGCGGCGAGCTGGATGGCAACCAGTATGTCGTCAAGACCATCGTAACGTCGCAGATGGCCAACGCCGTGGCCGACTACTTCAAGGTGAAGTGCTACGACTGCCTCACGGGATTCAAGTACATCGCCAAGATCATCCGCGAAAACGAAGGCAAGACGAAATACATCGGCGGCGGCGAAGAGTCGTTCGGATACCTCGCCGGAGACTATGTGCGCGACAAGGATGCCGTATCGGCCTGCTCGATGGCCGCCGAGGCCGCCGCATGGGCCCGCGACACGATGGGACTGACGCTCTACGAATGGCTGCAGCAGCTCTATGTGAAGTACGGATTCTACCGTGAGGGCCTCGTATCGGTGGTCCGCAAGGGCAAGGAGGGCGCCGAGGAAATTCAGAAGATGATGGTCGATTTCCGCGCCAATCCGCCTCGCACGATCGTCGGATCGCCCGTGGTGAAGGTGAACGACTTCCAGTCGCTCGAGCAGACCGACCTGCGGACCGGTAAGAAGACGCCCATCGAACAGGACTCGAGCAACGTGCTGCAGTGGTTCACCGAGGACGGCACGATCGTTTCGGTACGCCCGTCGGGCACGGAGCCCAAGATCAAGTTCTACTTCGGCGTGAAGGCCCCGCTGGCCTCGGTGGAAGAGTACGAAAAGGTACTTGCCGAACTCGATGCCAAGATCGAGGAGATCAAGAAAGATCTCAAGCTGGCATAGCCCTGCGGTACCGCAACACGACGTCCCGGCCTTTCGGACCGGGACGTTTTTTTATTCGGCGGCAACGGCCTCCGGCGAGAGGTACGGGATATTCAACCCCGGAGTTTTTCGTTGTGCAGGTGGCGCTCCCGGTCGCGGGAGGTCTTTTTGGCGAAGTTGGCCTCGATGGCCTCCGTGAGGTCCACGCCCGTCTGGTTGGCCAGGCAGACCAGCACCCACAGCACGTCGGCCATCTCGTCGGCAAGGTTCGCCCGCTCACCCGCCTTGAACGACTGGTCGCCGTAGGTGCGGGCCATGACGCGGGCCAGCTCCCCCACCTCTTCGGTCAGGCAGGCCATATTCGTGAGTTCCGAAAAGTAGCGCACGCCGTATTCCCGGATCCATGCGTCCACGCGTTGCTGCAGTTCCTTGATTTCCATCGTTATCGTACTCTTATAAGGTTCAGTCCGTCGCGCAGCGGGACGATGACGTTCTCCACGCGCGGGTCTTCGACCACCATCCGGTTGAACTCCAGCAGAGCCCGCGTATGCCGGTCGCCGTGCGCAAGCGGCTCGACGACCTTGCCCGACCAAAGGATATTGTCGGCCAGGAGGATCGATCCCGCATGTACGAGCGGACAACCGTCGCGGTCGCCCATCAGCATGCGGTAGTAGTCGGGGTATTCGCGTTTGTCGCCGTCGATGAAGACCAGATCGAACCGTTCGCCCAGCGCCGGCGCCAGATCGAGGGCCGAGCCGATATGCAGGCGGATCTTACGCCCGTGGGGCGAGCGGTCGAAATAGGAGCGGATCAGCTCCTCCAGCTCGTCGTCCACTTCGAACGTGTGCAGCACGGCCCCTTCGTCGAGGCCCGCAGCCATCGAGAGGGCCGAATAGCCCGTGAAGGTGCCGATTTCGAGCACCCGCCGCGGGCGCAGCATCCGCACGAGCAGCGTCAGCAGCCGCCCCTGAAGGTGCCCCGAGACCATGCGCGGGGCAACGGTCCGCAGGTGCGTCTCGCGGTCGAGTTCGTGCAGCAGCGGCTCTTCGGGCTCCGTATGGTCGAGGATGTATCGGTCGAGGGGATTCATATCGTATCGTTCAGCGGTTTATGCAGAGGGTTATTCGCCGCCCCAGGTGAGCTGCGAGAGGTCGGCGAAGGTCTCTTGGGCGGCAGCAAGGAGTTGCTCGGCCGTCAGCGCCCGGATCTTGGCGTAGACCTGCGCCATGGTGTCCATCTCGTCGTGGACGAGCAGGCTCTTGCCCGCGCCGAGCATGTAGCTCTCGTTGTTCTCGCTCAAGATGGCCAGCTGGGCGATGAACTGCCGCTTGGCCATCGAGAGGCGGCGCGCAGTGAGCGGCTCGGTACGCAGGCGGTGGAGCTGCTCCTCGATCAGCTCGACACAGCGGTCGGCATGGTGGTGGTCCGAACTGAAGTAGATCGCCACGATGCCAGCATCGCTGTAGGGCGTATAGCTCGCCTCGATGTTGTACGAAAGACCGTGTTTCTCGCGGACAACGGTATTGAGCAGCGAATTGGCGCTCGGTCCTCCGAGGATGTTCACCACGAGAGACAGGGGCAGGCGCCGCTCGTCGCCGATGCCGTAGGCCCGGCAGCCGAGGATGCAGTGCGTCTGGTGGGTATGCCGGCAAAGCCGCTTGCGGAAGGGCTCCGTCGCTGCGGGAAGCGTCCGGGAAAAGGTCCGGGTCGTGGCAGGTTCGCCGCCGAAGAAGCGCTGCGCCACCGTCTCGGCCGTGCGGGCCGTGAAGTTGCCGATCGAGGCGAAGACCATGCGGTCGGTGGTATGCGTGCGGGCCGTGAAGCGGCGGATCGCATCACCGTCGTAGCGGGCAAGGGCCGCCTTGCGCCCCAGGATGTTGTGTCCGAGTTCCGAACCGGCGAAGAGCATATCCTCGAACGTGTCGTAGATCATATCGGCCGGGGAGTCCTTGTAGGTGTTGATCTCATCGACGATAACCTCGCGCTCGCGGGCGAGCTCCCGCTCGGGGAAGGTCGAATGGAAGGCCACGTCGGCGATGAGTTCCGCGGCCTTCGGAAAATCGCTGCGGAGCGTCGTGGCATGGATCGTCGTGTCCTCCTTCGTGGTGAAGGCGTTGAGTTCGCCGCCGAGATTCTCCAGACGGCAGTTCACCTGCCAGGCCCGGCGGCGCTGCGTCCCCTTGAAAAAGGCGTGCTCCGTAAAATGGGCCAGTCCGTATTCGCCGGAGCGTTCGTCGCGGCTGCCGGCATCAACGACCAGGGCGCAGTGCGCCACGGCGCCCTTCACCTGGCGGTGGATGCCCCGGATGCCGTTGGGAAGCCGATAGGTATAGAATTCCATGTCGTGTCAGAGTTTGGTGCGAAGGCGCAGGAAATGGCCCGTATGGCTCTCGGCGCACGCCTCAAGATCCCGCGGCGTACCCTCGAAAACCACGCGTCCGCCACCCGAACCCGCCTCGGGACCCAGGTCCACAACCCAGTCGGCGCACTTGATGATCTCCATGTTGTGCTCGACGACAACGACCGTATGGCCGCGTTCGATCAGGGCGTTGAAGGCCGCAAGGAGCTTCGAGATATCGTGGAAGTGAAGTCCCGTGGTCGGCTCGTCGAAGATGAACATCACGCTGCCCTGCGTCGTATCCTTCGTGAGGAACGAGGCGAGCTTCACGCGCTGGCTCTCGCCGCCCGAGAGCGTCGAGGAGGACTGTCCCAGCTTGACATAGCCCAGACCCACGTCCTGCAGCGGCTGCAGCCGCTCGACGATCCGCCGGCAAGTGGCATTTCCGCCATCGGCCCCGAAGAAGGCAATCGCATCGTCCACGGTCATCTCCAGCACATCGTAGATCGACTTGTCGCGGTACTTCACCTCGAGCACCTCATCGCGGAAGCGCTTGCCGCCGCACGCCTCGCAGACCAGCTCGACGTCGGCCATGAACTGCATCGAGACCTTGATGACGCCTTCGCCCTGGCACTCCTCGCAGCGGCCTCCGGCGATGTTGAACGAAAAGGCCGAGGCGCCGAGACCCGTATGCTGCGCATAGGGCTGGTCCGAAAAGAGCTTGCGGATCTCGTCGTAGGCCTTGATATAGGTTACGGGATTCGACCGCGAGGATTTGCCGATGGGGTTCTGATCGACCATCTCGACCGATCGGAGCAGCTCCACATCGCCTTCCAGGGCGTCGAAATCACCCGGCTTGATGCCCGTATCGTAGAGTTGGCGCCGCAGGGCCGGGTAGAGGATTCCCTTGATCAGCGACGACTTGCCCGAGCCGCTGACGCCCGTGATGCAGGTCATCACGCCCAGCGGAATGCGGACATCGATGTTGCGCAGGTTGTGCTCGCGGGCCCCGCGGATCACGATCGAGCGGCTCCAGGCCCGGGTCTGCACGGGAGGTGCGATCGTCCGACGTCCCGTGAGGTAGTCGGCCGTAAGGCTCTCGGGACATTTCAGCAGTTCGGGAAGCGGCCCGCTGAAGACCACGCGGCCGCCGTTATAACCCGCCTCCGGGCCGATATCGACAATCCAGTCCGCGGCACGCATCACCTCCTCCTCGTGCTCGACGACGATCACCGTATTGCCCAGATCACGCAGTTGTTCGAGGACATGGATCAGGCGGTTCGTATCGCGCGGGTGGAGGCCGATCGAGGGTTCGTCGAGGATGTAGAGCGACCCGGTGAGGTTGCTGCCCAGCGAAGTCGAGAGGTTGATGCGCTGGCTCTCACCGCCCGAAAGGGTCGAGGAGAGACGGTCGAGGGTCAGGTAGCCCAATCCCACGTCGGAGAGGTACTGCAGGCGGTTGCGGATCTCCACGAGGATGCGCGAAGCGGTCTTCGTATCGTGCTCGTCGAGTTCCAGCGCGGCGAAGAAGGCAATCAGCTCATCGACGGGCATCACCACCAGATCGGCGATCGTGCGTCCGCCGACCCGCACATAAAGCGCCTCGCGGCGCAGGCGCGCCCCGCCGCACTCGGGACAGACGGTCTTGCCCGTGTAGCGGGCCTTCATCACGCGGAACTGGATCTTGCGCCGTTCCGAATCGATATACTCGAAGAAGGCATCCAGACCGTGGAAATATTCGTTGCCGCGCCACAGCAGCCGTTTCTGCTCGAGGGTCAGTTCGTGGAACGGGGTATGAATCGGGAAGCCGAACTTGTCGGCATTGCGGACAAGCTCCTCCTTCCAGCGACGCATCGTCTCTCCGCGCCAGCAGGCGATGGCATCCTCGTAGATCGTCTTGCTCTTGTCGGGGATGACCAGATCCTCGTCGATGCCCACGACCTTGCCATAGCCCTCGCAGCGGGGGCAGGCACCGATCGGATTGTTGAAGCTGAAAAGGTGCTCCGTAGGGGGTTCGAACTCGATGCCGTCGGCCTCGAAGCACGCCGAGAAATCGTGCCGCCCGTCATCGAGGAGCACCGAGCAGTGATCGTCGCCATAGGAGAAGGCCCGCGACACCGAATCGCGCAGACGTGTCTGCGTATCGTCGTCCGAAGCGACGCGCAGGCGGTCGATGACCACCAGCATGTCTTCCGGCCGGGCATCGGACGCAAGCGTGGGCAGCAGATCCTCGATGAGCTGCACGCGGCCGTCGGCGTAGACGCGCATCAGGCCGTCCGAGAGCAGCAGCGTCAGCTTCTCGATAAGCCCCTGACCCGGGCCGAGCGTAAGCGGCGCGGCGATCACGGCACGGGCGCCCTCGTGTCCGAGGACAAAGGCCGCGACGTCGTCGGTCGTATAGCAGCGCACCTCACGTCCCGAGACGGGCGAGAAGGTGTGGCCCACGCGGGCGAAGAGGAGCTTCAGATAGTCGTAGATCTCGGTCGTCGTGCCGACCGTCGAACGGGGATTGCGCGTATTGACCTTCTGCTCGATGGCGATCGCCGGGGCGATGCCCGTGATGAGGTCCACGTCGGGCTTATTGATCCGCCCGAGGAACTGCCGCGCATAGGCCGAAAGGCTCTCGACATAGCGCCGCTGTCCCTCGGCGAAGATCGTATCGAAGGCCAGCGTCGATTTGCCCGAGCCCGAGAGGCCCGTGATGACCACCAGCGCGTTGTGCGGGATGCGGACCTCGATGTTGCGGAGGTTATGGACCCGCGCCCCCTTGATATGGATGCAATCCTTGAGTTCTTCCATGTTTTCGTTCAGCTTTTTGCCCGGGCGGCCCGTCAGAGTTCCTCAACGCTTCCGCCCGCCTTGCGGAGCCGTTCGACAAGTTCCGCGGCACGGCTTTCGCGGATCGCGAGACGCAGCGTGCAGAGGTTGTCGAAGAGCTGCTCCTCGATGCGCGGCTGCTGCTCCTTGACAACGCGCATGATATCGTTCATCGCCACATAGGGAAAATCGACCCGCAGGCGGCGGTCCACCGTACGCTCGACGATCTCGGCGGCGGCAATCGCCTCGGCGGCCGATTCGCGGTAGGCGGCGATAAGTCCCGGGACCCCGAGTTTCGTACCGCCGAAGTAGCGGACCACCACCACGAGGCAGTCGGTCAGCCCGTGCGAGAGCAGCTGCCCGAGAATCGGCTTGCCGGCCGTGCCCGAAGGCTCACCGTCGTCGTTCGAGCGGAATGCCTCGCCGTGCGGGCCCAAACGCCAGGCGTAGCAGTGGTGCGTGGCATCGTAATAACGTTTGCGCAGCGCATCGAGGTGTCCGCGGATCTCCTCCTCCGAGGCCACAGGGTAGATGTAGGAGAGGAACTTGCTGCTCCGCTCCCGCGAGGCCGCCTCGGCCGGAGCGGCTACGGTCAGGAAAGTGTCGTCGGCCACCCTACCGTACCTTTTTGAACATGCGGTTCCAGCGGATATTGGCCGGAAAGCGCTTGTTCGCATCGAGCGACAGCCAGACAAACGACGCCTTACCCACGATATGGTCCTCGGGAACGAAGCCCCAGAAGCGCGAATCGGCCGAGTTGTGGCGGTTGTCGCCCATCATCCAGTAATAGTCCATCGCGAAGGTATAGCTCGTGGCCGGAGCGCCGTCGATGCGGATCGTACCGTCGTCGCCCATCTCCAGCGTATGTCCCTCGTAAGCCTCGATGATGCGGCGGTACAGGGGCAGGTTCTCCGCCGTAAGCGCCACCGTGGCACCCCGCTTCGGAATCCAGATCGGGCCGTAGTTGTCCTGGCTCCAGCGCGCCTCACCCCACTGCGGGTAGACGTCGTCGTTGGGCGAATAGACGTAGCGGCGGATCGAGATGACGTTCTTGAGCGCGCGGACCTTTTCGGCGGCTTCGGCCGTCAGCGCCATGTAGTACGACGAGCCGTTGCCGCTGAACTCCGTAACGCCGAGATTGTCGATGGCGTACTGCGTGAAGGGCTCCGAGGTCTGCACCAGATAGGTGTACTGGATGCCGGGGATGGAATCCTGCGGCATGCCGTTCACATAGACCCAGCCGTCGCGCACAGCCAGCGAATCGCCCGGAAGGGCCACGCAGCGCTTGATGTAGTTCTCACGCTTGTCCACCGGGCGGCTTACGACCGTATATTTCGCATTCAGCTGGCGACGTCCCTCCTCGCGGCCGAACGACTCCTCGTAGCTGCGCAGCACGTCGTAGTAGGTTACGGCCTGGTTCTCGAGCAGCACCGTATCTCCGGCCGGGAAGTTGAAGACCACCACGTCGTTGCGCCGGATCGGACGCAGCCCCTTCAGGCGGTGGTAGGGCCACCGGACCGCCTCGGAATAGGACTTTTTGGTCTGCGAAAAGGGCATCGTATGGTGCACGAAGGGCATGGCAATCGGCGTGTTGGGCATCTGGGGCCCGTAGGTTACCTTGCTCACATAGAGGTAGTCGCCCACAAGCAGCGACTTCTCCATCGAGGAGGTGGGAATGACGTACATCTGGAAGATGAACAGGTGCACGAGCGTCGCCACCACCGTGGCGAAGACGATGGCGTTCACCCATTCATAGATCACCTTGTAGGTCTTGCTGCGTTCGCACAGACGCCGGTTGCGGCTCCAGACATAGCGGTAGAAATAACGCGAGATGTAGAGGTCGTAGATTAGCGGAAGGCCCAGCAGCAGCCAGAGGTTGCCCGTCCAGACCACGAACCAGAGCGTATAGAGCAGGGCGGCAAAGGTGAAGCCCACCCACTTGTTCGCGAAAAATGCCTTGATCTTTTTCATGTCGCAAGTTTATTTCGATTCCTCGAGCAGGTCGTCCATACCGAAGACACCCTGTCGGCCGCAGAGGAACGCGGCCGCAACGACCGCCCCCGCAGCCAGCGTGCGGCGGTTCTTGATCGTATGCCGCAGCTCCAGCATGTCGTCCGCCGATTCGTAGGTTACGGTGTGGATGCCCGGAACGGCCCCTTCGCGGACCGAACGGATCTCCACCCGGTCGGCGGGCGTATCCCCGCTGCGCTCCACGCGGTTCGCAGCATGCGCGATACCCGGGGCGTAATTGACCCAGCCGCTCTTTGCGTCGAGTTCCGCAATGATCCCCTCGGCCAGCGTGATGGCCGTGCCGCTCGGAGCATCCTTCTTCTCGGTATGGTGCACCTCCTCGATGCGCACGTCGTAGCCGCCGACGCGGTTCATCAGCGCCGCCAGCTGCCGGTTGAGCCGGAACATCAGATTGACGCCCAGGCAGTAGTTCGAGGCGTAGAAGAAGGCCCCGTGCCGCTCGCGGCACAACGCCTGCAGCTCCCCGAGGCGGTCGGTCCAACCCGTCGTACCGCTCACGACGGCCACCCCGCACTCGAGGCAGGTGCGGATATTGTCGTAGGCCGTGGCCGGCGTGGTGAACTCCAGCGCGACGTCGATACCCGCCAGGTGCGCGGCATCGAGATCCTGCCGGTTGTCAGCGTCGATAATCAGCGCGACCTCGTCGCCCCGCTCGCGGAGAATCCGTTCTATTTCACGGCCCATCTTGCCGTATCCGATAATGGCTGCTTTCATGCTTTCGTCGTTCGTTTCCGGACCTCCGCCGAAAGGGTCCGCGCCGCCGTCCGGACTCCGGGAAGGCGGGCGTCCGAAGTGCAGAGGCCCATGCCGCGCAAAGATACGCATTTTATTTGGATTTCGCATGCGGAAATCGGTCGTGTATGCAGCGCGGATCCGCCCGCCCGCACAAGAGAACGGGCGGAAACCGCGGTTCCGAAAAGCCCGGCCGGATCCGGGTTACAGAAAACGCACCTCACGCAGCCGGCCGCTGCGGCGGCCGGCCGTCTCGCGCTCGACGATACCCGTCAGCACGTCGGCGGCATCGTGCCAGCGATTGGCACGGAACTGGCGCCGGTAGGTCGTCAGGTGTGCGTACATCTCGGGCCAGAGCTGCGACCAGCCCCGCGGAAAACGAAGCAGGTGCAGCACCGTCGCCGAATTCGAGAGGATGCGCGCCTCCTTGTTGCCGCTCTGGTGGAACCACTCGATGCGCACGCCGGGGGCGCGGGCCTGCACGGCCCGAGCAAAACCGCGACCGCCGTTGTTGCTCTCGATGGCTGCCTGGCGCGTATCGGAACGGAGGAGCAGGTCGGCAACCATCGGTTCGGTGAGCTCCATCGGCTCGCGCGAATAGACCGCATCGGTGAGGTAGATCACCCCGTCGGCATCGACCACATAGCTGACCGAGCAGAGGTAGTCGTCGCCCGTGTCGGCCGTGTCGGTGTAGTTGGCCCGGCGGACGATCTCGTGCGGCAGCGTATCGTACTCCGAGAAATTGAGCCCGTAGAGCAGCCCTTCGCGCGAGGAGGGGTGTCCCTGGTACATCGCCTCGAACTGCAGGGGGTCGAGCCGTCGTTTGGAGGCCAGCAGCGCGGCACCGTGCTGCGCCTCCCAAAGCGCTTCGCCCTGGGGCCGGGGGTCGATCTCCGTAGGCGGGGAGGCCTTCAGCGCTTCGAAATTCAGGTGCAGCCAGCAGTCGGACGGCGCGGTGCCGAGCTGCGACCACGTCTGCAGCGCCTCGGCCGGTTCGCGCTTGAGAATCTCGCCGATGAGGTCCTCCTCGTGCCAGCGCGTGAAGACGATCAGCTCGCGCGAGGTGTTGTGCATGCGCGTGCGGACCACCGAAGTGTACCACTCCCAGCAATTCGAACGCACGAGGGGCGAATTGGCCTCCTGGGCATCCTTGTAGAGGTCGTCCAGGATGAAACAGTCCACACGGTTGCCCGTCAGCGACCCCTCGCGGCCGACCGAGAGCAGGCCGCCCCGGCGATCAACGATCTCGACCTCGTCGGAGGTGCGGATATAGCCGGGCGGCCGGGCGCCGTGCTTGATCGTCGTCGCGGGGAAGAAGGCCGCATATTCGCGCGAATCGAGGATCCGTTGCACACGGCGGTTGAATTTCGAGGCCAGCAGCCCCGAATAGGAGGCAATCGCCACCCGGCAGTCGGGGTCGAGCCCCAGGATATAGGCCGGGAGCAGCGTTGTCGCCCCGACGCTCTTGCCGTGCTGCGGCGGCATGGTTACGATCAGCCGCCGGATGCGCCCCGCGGCAAAGGCATCGAGCACCCGGTAGTAGGCCCGATGGAAGGGCTGCAGTTCGAGAAAGGGATAGACCCCACAGGCGAAGTCGGCAAATGACGGCGGCGCCGTATCGGGATCGAACGGAGTGTCAGGACCGACCGGAAGGATCAGCCCTTCGGGAAAGGGCGGCGGGGCCTCCTCTCCGTTGGGAGGGAGTGCCGCCGCTGTTTCGGCGTCCCCGGAATGCGGCTCCTCCGCGGAGTGCGGTCCGGGTACGACGACCCCTGCGGAGGATTCATCCGCAGAGGCCGCTTTGCGTTTTCTGGTCATCTGTTGGTAAAATGTGCGAAAACCCCTTGCGCGGCGCCGCGACGGGCGGGTTTCTGAATAGGATGTGCTGCGGCGGGCGGCGCCGCGCCCGAGACGGGATGTGCCGCAGCATCGGCGGCGTCAGAAGTACGCCTTCAGCTCGGAAAACGAGAAGTCGTTGAGAACCTCCCCCGCTTCTCCGACGGTATGGAACTCCCACCACACGGGCACCAGATCCGCAATCGGCCGGAACTCCCCCTCGGGGAGAGACTCTCGACGCCGATAGACGATCACCGAAGCCCGCAGGCAGCAAGACATGCCGTCAAAGTCGAAACGGACCGATCCCGAAAAATAGCTGCCGCCGTCGATCGCGTCCGCCAGACGGGCGGCCGCTTCCCGATAAAGTGCAGATGATACGGAATAGCTCATTGATACAGAATCGTTTTTTGAAAAAAAAGTTGGTCGATAGAAATAAATTGTTTAACTTTGTAGCACAAAGATATATTCAATAATTGAACTTTCCAATAAAATATTGAAATTTTTACCATAAAATTTTCCAATAGAAAATCATGAACGAACGGGTAAAATTGATACGCAAACAGCTCGGAATGACCCAAGAGCAACTGGCACAGCATCTTGGAATCGGGAAAGCGGCTCTTTCGATGATCGAGACCGGCAAGGCGGGCCTCTCGTCGAGGAACCGCAACATCCTGGTTCAGGAATTGAACGTCAATCCCGAATGGCTCGAGACCGGACGCGGCAACATGTTCAACGCCGATCCCGACCTGACAGCCTACATGCACCGCACGGACAACTCGCTGCCCATGCAGAGCGTTCCCCTCTATTCGATCGAAGGGACGGCGGGACTCGTACCTCTGTTCACGGACCAGGCGCAGACCAAGCCCGTGGACTACATCCACATTCCCAACCTCCCGAAATGCGACGGGGCGCTCTATGTGCGCGGCGACTCGATGTATCCGCTGCTCAAAAGCGGCGACATCGTGCTCTACAAGCAGCTCAACGACATCGACGACATCTTCTGGGGCGACATGTACCTGCTCTCGATCGACATCGACGGCGAGGAGTACGTTACCGTTAAATATATACAGAAGTCCGACCGCGAAGGGTACGTCAAGCTCGTCAGCCAGAATCCCCACCATGCCGACAAGGAGATCGAGATCGGCCGCATCCGCGCCATCGCCCTGGTCAAGGCCAGCATCCGCATGAACTCCATGCGCTGACCCCTCTCCCGTCCGCCAAACCGCCAAAAAACGAAAGCCATGAACGACAACCGCCTGCTTCTCGGAGGAGTGGCTGCCGCCGCAGCCCTCGCAGGATGCGCCGGAGCGCCGGAACAGCCCCGGCGACCGATGAACATCCTCTACATCATGACCGACGACCACACGCAGCAGATGATGAGCTGCTACGACACGCGCTACGCCTCGACCCCGAACCTCGACCGCATCGCCCGCGAGGGCGTGCGCTTCACGAACAGTTTTGTCGCCAATTCGTTGAGCGGTCCCAGCCGCGCCTGCCTGCTCACCGGGAAGCACTCCCATAAAAACAGATTCTACGACAACACGACCTGCGTTTTCGACGCCACGCAGCAGACCTTTCCCAAACTGCTGCAGCAGGCCGGGTACGAGACGGCCGTCATCGGCAAGTGGCACCTCGAAAGCCTCCCCACGGGATTCGACCACTGGGAGATCGTCCCCGGGCAGGGCGACTACTACAACCCGCTGTTCATCCGCCAGGAGGGCGACACGGTCTGCGTGCACGGCTACCTGACCAACCTGATCACCGACAAGAGCATCAAGTGGCTCCGTGAGGAACACGACCCCGAAAAGCCCTTCTGTCTGCTCGTACACCACAAGGCCCAGCACCGCAACTGGATGGCCGACACCTGCAACCTGGCTCTCTATGAAGACCGGACCTTCCCGCTGCCCGAGACCTTCTTCGACGGCTACGAAGGGCGTCCGGCGGCTGCCGCGCAGGAGATGTCGATCGCCTCGGACCACGACATGGACCCCGTCTACGACCTCAAGATGCTCCGCGAAGGGAAGCCCGGACGACTGAAATCCTCCTATGAACAGATCCTTTCGCGGCTGGATCCCGAACAGCGGGCCGCGTGGGACCGTTTCTACGACCCGGTCATCGAGGAGTTTTACCGCGAGAATCCGCAGGGCCGCGCCCGGGCCGAATGGAAGTTCAACCGCTACATGCGCGACTACCTGAAGACGCTCCGCTCGCTCGACGACAATGTCGGGCGTCTGCTCGACTACCTCGAAGCGTCGGGACTCGCCGAAAACACGCTCGTGGTCTACACCTCCGACCAGGGATTCTACATGGGCGAACACGGGTGGTTCGACAAGCGATTCATGTACGAGGAGTCGATGCGCACGCCGCTCGTCATGCGGCTGCCGGGCGGGGCGCGGGGCGACATCGGCCAGCTGGTGCAGAACATCGACTACGCGCCGACCTTCCTCGAGCTGGCCGGCGTGGAGGTCCCCGAAGATGTGCAGGGCCGTTCGCTGCTGCCGCTGCTGCGGGGCGAAACGCCCGCCGACTGGCGCACGGGACTCTACTACCATTTCTACGAATATCCCGCGGAGCACATGGTCAAGCGCCACTACGGCGTGCGCAACGAACGGTGGAAGCTGATCCACTTCTACGACGACATCGACCATTGGGAACTCTACGATCTGCAGACGGATCCGCACGAGCTGCAAAACCGTTTTGAAGATCCCGCGTGCACCGGCATACGGCAGGAGCTTTTCGACGAGCTGGTCGAACTTCAGAAACAGTATCAGGATACGCTGGCCCTGCGCCGCAACGCCTCGTTTCCGGCGAAGCAACAGACCCGGCAAAGCCCCTTTCAAAACGGATTATAAGAAAAAGCATCCCCGACAGAGAAAAAATAAAGCTGCGGAGTACAATCTGACAATAAATTCATATATTTGTAGGACAACACGAACAACTAACTAAAACTACACCATGGAACAGAACAAAGTGCAGGAGTTGCAGGATGTCGTGATCCGCTTTTCGGGCGACTCGGGAGACGGCATGCAGCTCACGGGCACGCTCTTCTCCGACACCTCGGCTCTGCTGGGAAACGGCATCTCGACCTTCCCCGACTACCCCGCCGAAATCCGTGCCCCGCAGGGAAACGTCGCGGGCGTATCGGGTTTCCAGGTACACTTCGGCGATCACCGCGAACTGACCCCCGGCGACTATTGCGACGTGCTGGTGGCCATGAACCCCGCAGCATTGAAAGCCAACCGCAAATGGCTCAAGGAGGGCGCCACGGTCATCATCGACGGAGACTCGATCACCGAAGAGCACCTCAAGAAGGCCGGATTCACGACGCTCGACCCCATCGCGGAGCTGGGACTCGACGCCTACAATGTCGTCGTGCCCGACATCACCACCATGACGCGCGAGGCGCTCAAGAAGCTGGGGCTCGACAACAAGGCGGTGGTCAAGTGCAAGAACATGTTCGCACTGGGTATCTGTTTCTGGCTCTTCGACCGTCCGGAAGATTACGCACGCCGCTACCTCGACACCAAGTTCGCCAAGAAGAACCCCGCCATCGCCGAGGCCAACAAACGGGCCATCGATGCCGGATACAACTATGCGGCCAATACGCACCAGTTCGCCAACCACTACCGGGTGGCCGCTGCACCCCTCGAGAAGGGAATCTACCGCACGATTTCAGGTAACGTCGCCACGGCATGGGGGCTCTGCGCCGCTGCCGAGAAGGCCGGGCTGCCGCTCTTCTGCGGTTCGTACCCCATCACCCCGGCCACGGTGATCCTCGAGGAGCTGGCCAAGCGCAAGGACCTCGGCGTGAAAACCGTGCAGGCCGAGGACGAGATCGCCGGAATCTGCACCGCCATCGGCGCCGCCTATGCCGGAAACTTCGCCGTAACGACCACCTCGGGACCGGGCCTTTCGCTCAAGAGCGAGGCACTGGGTCTGGCCGTGATGACCGAGCTGCCGCTCGTCGTCGTGGACGTACAGCGCGGAGGCCCCTCGACGGGTCTGCCGACCAAGACCGAACAGAGCGACCTGGCACAGGCCCTCTACGGACGCAACGGCGAATGCCCCGTGGTCGTGATGGCCTCCTCGTCGCCGAGCGACTGCTTCCACTACGCCTTCGAGGCCGGGCGTATCGCCATGGAGCACATGACGCCCGTCATCCTGCTCTCCGACGGATTCATCGCCAACGGCTCCGAGCCGTGGCGCATCCCCTCGATGAAGGATTACCCGAAGATCTGCCCGCCGATCGTCGAAACCGCACCCGAAGGCGGCTTCATGCCCTATGTGCGCAATGAGAAGATGGTCCGCGGATGGGCATTCCCCGGAAAGGTCGGGCTCGAGCACCGCGTCGGCGGTCTGGAGAAGGATGCCGTGAAGGGCAGCATCTCGATCGACCCGGACAACCACCAGAAGATGGTCAAGACCCGTGCGGCAAAGGTCGCTCTCGTAGCCGAAGACATCCCCGTACAGCAGGTATGGGGCGACGAGGAGGGAGACCTGCTTGTCGTAGGCTGGGGCGGAACCCGCGGACACCTCCAGAATGCCGTGGAGGAGATGCGGCGCGAAGGACACCGCGTATCGCTCTGCCACTTCAACTACATCAACCCGCTGCCGCGCGGCGTGCGCGAGATCTTCGCCCGCTTCAGGAAGATCGTCGTCTGCGAGCTCAACGAAGGTCAGTTCGCCGCCTACCTGCGCCACGAGCTGCAGGAGTTCCGCTACGAGCAGTACAACAAGTGCGAAGGACTGCCGTTCACGGTCGTCGAGCTTCGCCGCAAATTCGAATCCTTATTGAAATAACGCCATGGCACAATACAACTATACCCCCGCAGATTTCAAGAGCGACCAGGAGGTGCGCTGGTGTCCCGGATGCGGCGACCACGCCATCCTCAACGCCGTGCAGCGCGCACTGCCCGAAATCGCCGACGCCACCGATACGCCCCACAACCTCTTCACCTTCGTGTCGGGTATCGGATGCTCGTCGCGCTTCATCTACTACATGAAGACCTTCGGCTTCCACTCCGTACACGGACGCGCCAACGCCGTGGCTACGGGCGTCAAGGTCGCCAACCCGCGCCTCAACGTCTGGGTTACCACCGGCGACGGCGACTCGCTGGCCATCGGCGGCAACCACTTCATCCATGCCATCCGCCGCAACGTGGACCTCAACGTCATCCTCTTCAACAACGAGATCTACGGACTGACGAAAGGCCAGTACTCACCGACCTCGAAGCTCGGAAAGATCACCAAGACCTCCCCCTACGGAACGGTCGAAAAGCCGTTCAATCCCGGTGAGCTGGTGATCGGCGCCAAGGGGACCTTCTTCGCCCGCTCGATCGACATGGAGGTGCAGCTCTCGAAGGAGTGCATCGTGGCCGCCGCCATGCACAAGGGCATGTCGGTCGTCGAGATGATGCAGAACTGCGTCATATTCAACGACAAGACCCATGCTGACTTCGCCGCCGACAAGGCTACGCGCGCAGAACGCACCATCACGTTGCGCCACGGCGAGAAGATGCTCTTCGGCGCCAACAGGGAGAAGGGCCTCGTCTTCGAAAACATGCGGCTGAAGGTCGTAACCGTCGGACAGGACGGCTACACGATGGACGATATCCTTACGCACAACGCCCACGAACGCGACACGACGCTGCATGTGATGCTCGCCGCCATGAAATATCCCGACTATCCGGTGGCGCTGGGCGTGATCCGTGCCGTCGAGGACGACGCCGTCTACGACCAGGCCGTGGAACGCCAGGTCGAGGAGGTCAAGGCCGCCAGCAAGATCCACTCGGTGGACGACCTGCTCCGCTCGGGTGCCACCTGGGAGGTGAAGTAAAGTTTCCACCGACTCCACGGATACGGCCGGATGTTCCCCGAACGGAGCATCCGGCCGTTCGTTTGCAGCAATCGGCTGGTGTTAGTGGGAAGCCAGTAGGCAGGTGTACCGGAAATGAGATTAACGCAAAAACGCATAAACCATGAAAAAACGGTTGCTCACGGCCGAAGGCGCAGCCACGGATCTCGGAGACTGCGCCGCGCCGCGGGAGGACGGATACGACAAACGGCGGAAACGCGCCCGGGAAGTCAGCGAAAAGAACTTCGCGATCGGGACGGTCAAAAGTGTCGAGATGGACCGCAAATCGACCTGGGACCGCTACACGGTGCTCTTCGACAACGGATCGACGATCGCTTTCGAAGGCGACAAGGGAACCTGGACTGAAATCCTCATGAAGAGCGGTTCGGTTCCGGCAACCGCCGTACCGGCGAAGATCCAGGCCTACATCGCCAAAGAATATCCCGGAGAGACGATCACGCAGCTCACCCGATCGCAAAAAGGTTATGTCGTCGGGCTCTCCGACGGCGAAACAATCCCCTTCGACCAGAACGGGAAACCTGCAAAAATGAAACACGGACACTGATTCCGCATATCGGGAGGGCCTTCGGGCCCTCTTTTTTCGCCGCCGGGAGCTGCCACCCCGATAGAAATCCGATAGAAAACGGTGCCGGAACATATTTTTTTCTCCCAAAAATTGCGGGAATTAAATTTTCCTGCTATCTTTGTCCCCGCAACGGGGGATTAGCTCAGCTGGCTAGAGCGCTTGCATGGCATGCAAGAGGTCACGAGTTCGAATCTCGTATTCTCCACCAAGAAACAACGCAAAAGATTGCAAATCCCTGTAAATCACAAATTTACAGGGATTTTTATTTTGGCCGAAATGCAAAAAACTTCGGGAAGCAGGTTATCCGCAGTCTGTTCGGATATTTTTGAAAAAGCCGACGATTCTGGCGCCTGTTCAATTCAAAAAAAAACCGCGCATCTCACAGGATGCGCGGGCCCGGTGGTACAGCTTGATTACTCGATATACGGACTTACATCACATTGCGAGAGGTTAGTTTCCCGTATAGGTAGGCTGGTAGGCAGGCACATCGTCTTTCGTCAGTTCAAACCCATTGGGAATAAACTCCCAATCCTGGGTGTACGGAGAGTCGCAGACATTTGTAACCGTTGCGCTGTTGTATGCTCCATTTGCAATGGCCTGGAATACGGGTTGCGGGCTCACATCATTGGCCGGTCGCAAATTGAACAACATAATACCCGCATAGCCTCCTGAAGCCGTTTGTGCAGAACGGGTCGTTATCTGGCCTAAATAATAGGGAAGATAATTGTTACCTAACAGTATAGCCTGCGGCATCCAACGATCATTTGTCACTCCCAGAATACTGCTTGAAGAAATAAAGACATCGGGCCCAAAATTACCATGATCCGCATAATCAATTATTCCTCCAGCGGTAACATCAATCTGGTTGTAGTTTCCCCACTGGAATACCGTAATCAATTTGTTTCCGGCTCCAAATTTGGCATCGAGCTTGGCGCGAAGAGCCTTGATTACATGGGAAAACGAATTATACTCCATTGATGTATAGTCGGCATATTCATCGTCAAAATTGATACCATCCAACCCATAGCGATCAACACAGAATACCAAAATATCGGCGAAGCGATCGGCCATTGCAGGAGTCATATTGGCAACTCCAATGTGCTGCCAATCACCCAGCGAGGTCAGGCAGACTTTGATACCGGCCGCCTGCAACGGTTCCACATATTTGTGGAAACCGGTCTCGGTCGGGTTGTTGGGATCGGGTTCCAGGACACGGGTCAGTTTATCGTTAAGATAAACCGTCGGGTATCCATCCGAATCCTTGTGGATGTTCGATGCAAAGAGATTGAGAATATCGATGAACTTTTTATCATTCATCTCCCAGCAAAGGGCATTGAGCGGATTGACATCATTGGTCTCCACATAGACCATAATCTTCGGAGACTTGTCTCCGTAAGCACGGGTTGAGATTTGAGTTCCGTCAGATTGGATCTGCGGTTCCTCCGGATCGTTTGCACATGAAGTAAACAGAGCTCCTGCAGCAAACAGAACCGTTGCCAAAGTTAAAAGATGTTTTTTCATAACTTCTGTGAATTTAGGTTAGAATAATTTTGTTGAAGATGGATGTAAGTCCATATCGAGTATTTTTACCAATCTTTTGTTAAGTGCCCATATTGAAAAGGCATTCCCCCACTATAAGTGTAAAGTAATTCAGTCCGATAATAAGCCGTTCCAGCTAATGCTCCATCTCCAAAAGCCATACCCCAGAATATATCCGGAACCATCTTCATAGCTCCTTCCCAATCCGCGCCTTGTATTGAAGTAATCAAATCACTGTATACTACAACTTTACTTCTTTCCGGGAATACCATCCCCCACATGCCGACATTAACAAAACTGGACATACTCATATCGTTCATGATAGGTCCAGTTAATGGATACCAAGGCATGGCGACTGAACCGAATCGTTCTCTGGACAACCCTGCAATCGCCTTTCGATCATGCAATGTAATCCCGTACATAGTCGCCATATCTGCATCTATATAAGGATCAACAAGCTGCAATCCTTCGTTTGGATCCATATATCCGGACCAGGCATAGTCGAGGTATTGTCCAACTTCAATACCTCCGGTCACTTCAGTATCCCAGAAGTATTCGGTAGGCTCCTCGTAATCAGTGAGTGTTACCAACATATCAGCTCCGAGTGTTTCGCGCAGGGCCTTGATCAGTTTCGGATAGGAGGTCGTGTTGGTCTCCGGCATTCCCTCCACCTCTCCGTATCCGGAATTGCGATCCCAAAGGTTTACTCCATCGAGGTCGTAAGTTTCGAGACAGGATTTGACTTGTGCTGCGAAATCGACGATTTGCGCATCCGAAAGGTTACAGAAGCCCAGTCCGGAATTGCTGCCTTCGATCGAAAGGCAGACCTTACGACCCTTGTCCTGCAACGGACGGATATATTTGTCGGTATGTTCCAGAACATAGCGAATATCCGAATTGAGGTCTAACAAGGCACGGCCAGTGGTTGCGTCATATCCGATTTTAACCACACGCAGATTGATAATATTTCCCAACAGATGCTTCCACTGGGTTTGGAAAGTGGGCATTTCAATCTTTTCCAATGCCCATATATCCGCCAGCAGGGGCTGATAATCGGTCGTATTCAGATAAAAGACGGAGACATAATCCGTGTCGAGATCATATTCTCCAACTGATACACCGCGGACTTTGACACCATAATAGATTACCTGATTCTCCTCGGAAATAGAAAGATTGTCCGATGCAATTGCAACCGGGAGGAGATAAGTGCCTTCTGCTACTCCGTCGGACTTAACGGATACGGTAATTCTGTCAGAAAATTTTTCACCTGCGACAATACGGAGATTCCCCATTTCAGAAAATGCGACATTTTCACTGGGAAAGGCTTCCAATTTTGTTCCGTACTTTTGATTATATACCTCGACAAGATCCATATCGGCATGAACCGACACTTGTATGTCGTTTTTTGCAGCTTGCGTCAAACCGCAATAGATATAGTCCTCATCCGTAGAATTACCCTCGGTAAGGCCTATCACTGCGATATTTGTTGCAGACCGCGTGCTTCTCAGACGTGCATAGGTATTCTCCAGCGGCTCCTTATCGGGGAGTTCTCCACGTGTCGTATCTATCGGATCCGCCTCACAGGAGGCCACAAAGAGCGCCCCCATGGCCATCAGGAATACAAATATTCCCTGTTTCATATCATAGTTCCGTTTCATAGTTATTCCTCGGTTTCGTTGATTTTCGGAATTTCAATACCGTCGGGCCAAACGATGTCGATCTCGGCCACGCCGTCGTTACCGTACATCGAGTAGTCCTTGACGGTATTCCCGGCACCCTCGTTGAATTTCCAATATCCCAACAGCGTCGGGTCGCTCGCAGGATCGGTTATTTCGTACATGTTCTCCCAGATCTGCTGCTGCGTGCGGGCCACGGACCAGACGCGCGCCTCGGCAATCTTGCCGTTCAGCGGGCGGTAATCATCATACGACTTGCCAATGAAGAACTGGTAGGCATCGCCGAAACCGCCGTACTTCTTCTCGTTGTCCTCCGTCGGATTCTTCAGATAGAAGTCATAGAGCGCACGCATGGCAAGGTTGATGCGCGTATCCTCGCTCATCGAGGTGAGACCCATTTCGGTGCCCTCGCTCTGCAGCTCGCCGTTGACATAGACGCAGACGCGGCGGGTTGCCTGGTCGTAGGTGCAGGCCACATGGTACCACTGCCCTGCCGAGAGGTTCTTCGTGGCGTCGCGCTCGGGGAACTTGCCGAATTTTGAACCGGCGCCCGAACCGTCGAACTGCAGCTGCTGACGCTCGAAGTTCGTATCGCCGATACGCAGCAGCAGGTACTGCTCGACACCCATCACCGAAGAGATATTAACGGCATTGGTGTTCCCGTCGGAGGTGACGGTCGAGGTGGCAAACTGGTCAATGTAGATCAGCGCCTCATAGGTCACGGCCGTCAGACCGTTCCATGCCTGACTGTTGGCGCCGTACTTGTCCAGCGTCGGGAAGTTGATCCAGTTCCCGGCGCCGAGCTGTGCCGCGGTGGTGATGTTCGACGAGCGTTTCACCACATAATAGACCGTCGAGGAGGTTCCCAGCGTCGGGACCGACGACTGCGCAATCGTAACCGGGACAAGGTAGGTTTCGTCCAGCGGCAGGGCCCCGGTCTGCTCGTCGCCCTCACCCAGCAGGTTCTGCAGGCGGAGCGTGAGCGTCTCGGAGGTCGTCTTTCCCGCGGTTATCGTTGCCGTTTCGGTCGAGAGCGTATAATACTTCGCATCAAGCATCGGCCACTGCGTGCCGTAGCGGGCGTTGTAGCGCTCAACCAGCGACGGATCGACCGTCACGGAGAGCGTCACGTCCTGATCCGACGGATAGGCCAGCGTCGCCGCAAAGGTGCGATCGAAGACATCGAGCGTATTCTTGATTGTTGCCGCCTGCACCTCGGAGGTCTCCGCCACGTCGAGGTAGACCACGTTGCCGAACTTGTGGTCGTCGGCGTCGTAGTTGGTGCAGGCCGTCTGGACCGCAACCATTCCGATGCAGGCCAGCAACAGCATATTTTTCCGTGTTTTCATGGTTCACTATTTGGAAGGGTTCAACAGTTGGATGGCATCGCTCAGCAGCGGGTAGTTGCGCTCGACATCGTAGTAGTCGTTGTCGATGTCGTAGGCGGCAAGTCCGGCCAGCGGACCCAGCGATACGACCCGCTCGGCCATCTCCGTAATGGCGGCATGTTCGACGACATCCTCGTCGTAGAGCGGAGCTCCGGCCGCAGCAGCCAGCAGCAGCCGTTCGGGTGCGATGCCCGCATAGCCCGTGGCATTGACCACCTGAAGCTTCAAGGTCGTGATGTCGGTCGTCGCCTCGGTATCGAGGACCACATAGTCCAGTTTCGCGCGGTCGGCTTCGGCCACGAAGAGCGGATTACCCTCATAGACCAGCAGCTGGCCGTCCGTTTTGGCCGCCGAAAGCGTGGCAACAATCGAAGCCGTAGCCGTGGCATCCAGCGGGTCGGCGGTGAACGAATAGCCGTCCAGATCGTTGGCAGCTACCGCGGCAATAACACCGTCGAGGTAGGTTTTGAGGGCCGCGGCGTCGGCGAACTCCGCCTTGCGTGCGGCGTAGTCCACCTGGTAGAGCACCCGGGTCCCCTTTTCGTGCATCGTGACCATGTCCTCGGCGTCGAAGCGCGAGAAGTTGTCGGCATTCGTCAGCGACACGATGTCCAGCGAGTCGGGCAGACAACGCATGTAGTCCTTTTCGCTCGCGGAGGGGGTCGGCGAATTATAGAGCCGGGCGTAGGTCAGGAAATGTTCGCTCTGCTTGTATTCGCGCAGTGCAGCCGTATACTCCGCCCAGAAGGCCGGATCCTGATCTGCGGGGCGCTGGACCTGCTGCTCGACAGCCTCCGTTTCGGTCCAGTCGCTGCATGCGGCGGCTCCCAAAGCGAGCGCCGAGACTGCCATGCAGCGGAACAGATTGGTGATGATATGGTTTTTCATAGCGTTGGTCATTAAAGGTTTTTGCGGTCCCACCATACGCGGGTTCCCTGCGTGTCGCCCGCGCCGTTGACGGATTCGCTGTTCAGATCGGCGATCGCCGCCTGGAGGTTCGTCGGATTCTCGGTGTACTCCTCCACCGGGTACGGCAGGCGCCGTGCCCCGAGTGACGAATCCACCGTCCCGCCGCTGGCATTCTCAACCACCGGCAGCAGCCGCGGATAGCCCGTGCGCCGGTGTTCGGCCCACGCCTCAGTCCCCAGCGGGAAGATGGCAATCCACTTCTGGGTGATGATCTTCTCGAGGTTCGTCTCGATGTCCGTGGCCTTGTCGTCCCAGGCGACCGTCACGCTGCTCTGCGGCGTCGAAACCGAATGCTTGCCGATCGGGTCGGTATAGGCCGCAGGGGTACTCGTGGCATCGGCAATGTAGGCGTCGGCGCCGCTTGCTCCCCGCTCCTCGAACGACAGCCGGATGGCATTCTCGTAGAGCGTCCTGGCGTTTTCTGCCGAGCCCCAGCGCAGTTCGTACTCCGCACGCAGGAAGGTCACCTCCGCGGCATTCATCCACAGGTAGGGATCCGTTCCCGTGATGAGCAGATTCGAATAGGAAGAGACGGCCGTCGCCTTGCTCGAGACGCTGATGCCGATGCGGATCCCGGCGTAGCCCTGCACCTCCTGCCCGTTCTCCACGAGGCGCACCGTCGTGAACATCTTCTCGCGCCGCGGGTCGTTGTAGCCGTTCATGTAACTGATGATGTCGGCTCCGACGCGATGGTCGCCCCAGTCGTTGTAGATGAGCGTCATGCGGTTGTCCAAGGTCTGCATCCGCGCATTGTCGGCATTCGACGTGATAACGCCCCCGGCAATCGCTTCGGCAGCCTTCGTGCGGGCTGTCTCCTCGTCCACGTAGGTCAGGCGCATCGCCATGCGCAGCTTGAGCGAGTTGGCGAACTTCAGCCACTGCGCGATATTGCCCGCATAGACCCCGTCGTAGCGACCGAAGGCGTCAGACGGCAGCGTGAGATTGTCCTCCAGCGAGGCAATCGCTGCGTCGAGCTCCTCGAACATCGCCGCATAAGCCTCCTGCTGCGTGTCGTAGGCCACCTCGAGCGATTCTGTCTTGTCGGCCATGATCTGCGTGTAGGGAATCGGACCGTAGGAATCCGTCACGCGCTGCATGATGGCAATGCGGCAGACGGCGGCAAGCGCGTGGGCCGTTACGTCGTCCGTACCGTTGATGATGGCGCGGTAGGCCGGGTAGGTCTCGCTGATGACGTTCACGAAGGGCCACTTCCGCCAGTCGGCCGAAGCATTGAAGGTCTCGAACTTGTTCTGCCACGTGTCGACCGTGGCGCCGATATAGCCCGCATAGGGCCCTCCGACCAGACTCTCCAGGAACTGGTACATGTGCTCCTGCGTCGGAACAACGAGTCCCTGCAGGGTCTTGAGATTGGTGCCGATCTTGTAGTTGTTGGCCTGCAGCTGTTCGTCGGTCACTTCGTTCGGATTGCGGTTGATATCCGCGAAGTCGCCCGTACAGGCAGCCATGCCGAGCAGCATGACCGCAAGCAGCAGCCGCTGCACGTTATGATTCGTAGTTTTCATGGTCTTGCTGTTCATTTAGAATTGGAATTTGACGTTGAAGCCCAGACTCCGCAGCGACGGCATCATGAAATAGTCGATGCCCTGGTAGTTGAGCCCCGTCGAGGCGACAGCCTCGGGGTCGAACGGCGCCTTGCAGTAGATCATCCACAAGTTGCGCCCCACGAACGAGACGGTCATGCGCATCTTGTCGCGGAACCACTTCGCGGGGAGCGTATAACCCAGCGAAAGCTCCTGCAGGCGGAAGTTCGTGGCCGAATAGGTGTAATACTGCGGCAGGCCCGACTGGGCACCGATCGCCTGATACCACTTCTGCGCGTCGATCGTCTGGCGGCCGTTGATCACGACACCGCCCGCATCGCGCGCCGCGGCCGAAGCCTCCGAGACGCCGTACAGGTCCATGTTGGCCTGCGTCGCGGAGTAGCAGATGCCGCCGATGCGCGCCGTGAAGAGCACGCCGAGGTTCAGCCCCCGCCACGAGAAGTCGTTGCGCCATGCCAGGTTGTATTTCGGGAAGACCGAGCCGAGGTAGATGTCCTCCATGTAATCGTCCTTGACGGCCACGTTGCCGCTCTTATCCACTTCGATATAACCGTCTTGATTGTAGACCAGGTCGGAATTGGTGTAGAGGTCGCCCAGCGTACCGCCCGGTTTGAGGATATACTTCGCCTTGCCCAGGCCCTTGATCTCCAATCGGTCCTTGGTAATATATTCGCCGGTCTCGGGATGCTTGTAGTTATGGACCAGCTCGACAATCTCGTTTTTGTTCCACGAGAAGGTGAAGTTCGTCGCCCAGCGGAAGTCCCGCCACGTGTTGTCATACCCCGCCGAGAGTTCAACACCCGTATTGCGGACATGACCTGTCTGCAGGTAGATGGTCGAGTAGCCCGACGATACGGAGATCTGCGGGTCGAAGGTCTGGTTGTAGGTGTCGGCCCAGTACCACGATGCCGAGAGGCTGATGTGCCGCCACAGCCGCGCGTCGAGACCCAACTCGTAGGTGCGGGTCCGCTCCGGGTAGAGGTCGCCGATCGGATAGTGCGTCTTGGCGGTCCAGACCTTGTTTGTGGCATCGTATTCGTAGGTCGGGATGGTCAGATGCCGCGGGAAGGGCATACCCACCGAGGCAATCGAACCGCGAATCTTCAGATAGGTCAGCGCACGACCCATGTCCCAGAGCGAGGTGGGCACCCACGACAATCCGACCGACGGGTAGAAGAACGACGATTCGGGCGATTCGGCCAGCTGCGAGGCCCAGTCGTTGCGACCCGTCACCGTGAGGTAGAGCATCTGCTTCCACCCCACCTCCACCGAGGCGAAGAGGGACTGCGTCTGCTCCTGCCAGCCCGACTTCTCGGCCCGCTTCTTCGAATCGTCAAGGTCGAAGACGTTGAAGACGTTCGGGAGGCCGTTCTCCTGAATCGGGCCCCGGTACGACAGCAGGTCGGTCTTTACGTTGTTGATCGACGCGCCGACGTTGGCCTGCAGCGACCAGTCGTCGCCGAACGTCTTGTTGATATTGACCATCACGTCGGCATAGGTCTGCGTATCGTATTCGCGCTGTTCGGTGTAGTGGCCGTTTTTGCCGCCGTCCGTAATCGTGGTGTTTGACGAGGCGTAGAGCTTCTGCGTGTAGAGCGAATTGGCGTTGTCAATCCTGACGCGCCCGGCGACATTCAGCCACGGAAGGATGTCGTACGAGGCCGAAAAGGAGAGCAGGTAGCGTTTCTTGTCCGTGTTGCGGAGGTTGCGGTAGGCGATCCAGTAGGGATTCTGCATCCGCAGGTCGCCGCCTTCGAGGTCCGACGACCAGAACTGTTCCATCAGTTTCGAGGCCGGGTTGTAGCGCTCGAAGATCCGGTAGGCATCGAAATCCGTTCCCCGCGGGAAGAGGTAGGCCGGAACCAAAGGGTTCGAATAGACACCCTGGTTGGTCATGTTCTGGTCCTGCTGGTAGATGTAGCTCGCCGAGGCGTCCAACCGCAACTTGTCCTTCAGAAAATAAGAGGTATTGCGGAAGGTGAAGTTGTAACGGTCGTATTCGTTGTTGGGGATGATGCCGTCCGAATTGACCGATGCGGCCGAAAAGTAGGTCTGATTCTTGTCCGTTCCACCCGAGACCGTCAGGGCATTCGTATAGACGTGGCCCGTTTCGAGGAAATCCTCGGGCGTGTAGCCGATCCGGGCCGCCGGGGTGAGCTTCGCGCCCCAACTGTACACGGAGGAACCGGAAGCCGATCCGTTCAAGCCCGTGCCGTAGCGGTTCTGGAACTCCGGCAGCACGAAGGAGTTCAGAAATTCCGTGTTGCTCGAAAGCGTCACTTTCAACGCCCCGGCCTCACCCTTTTTCGTCGTAATCATCACCGCACCATTCGCTGCATTCGAACCGTACAGAGCCGCTGCCGCAGCGCCCGTCAGCACCGAGATCGACTCGATATCCTCCGGGTTCAGATCGGCGATGGACTCCGTGGCACCCTTCGAATCGAACTCCGTGCCGCCTCCGCCTCCGAAGTTGTACATTGGAATACCGTCGATAACGTAGAGCGCATTCGACGACTGCGAGATTGACTTGTTACCGCGAAGCACCACCTTCGTGGCACCGCCCACGCCCGACGACGAGGCGTTGATCGTCACACCGGCCACCTTGCCCGCCAACGAATTCATGAAGTTTGCATCCTTCACGGTGGTGATATCTTCGGCCCCGACCTGTTGGACATTGTACGAAAGGGCCTTCTCTTCGCGTTTGATGCCCAGGGCCGTCACCACAACCGACTCGATCTCCGACGAAGACTCCTGAAGCGTTACGGCAAACGACGTCCGCGAACCGACCGGAATCGAAGCCGTTTCGTAACCCAGGTAGCTCACCTCGAGGGTCTGCGAGGCCGCCGGAGCAGGGACTTCCAGCGTGAAGCGGCCCCCGGCATCCGTCGAGACTCCGACGGTCGTGCCCCGCACGATCACCGAAGCCCCGATGATGGGTACTCCTTTGGCATCCACCACCTGACCGGAAATTTTTGCAGCACGCCCGGATTGCATGGTATTGCGGAAAAGAAGAATATTGGAACCTTCGACAGAATAGGCGATGTCCGTACCGCGGACCATCTCGTCAAGGGCTTTTTTCAGGGGCTCGTTTTCGACATTGACCGTAACCAAAAGGTCAGTATTCACATCATCGTCGATGCCGAAAAGATAACGGGTCTGTCTCTCGATTGAGCTGATGACCTGTTCCATTTTCACCTTGTTTTCCCGAATTGTAACCCGTACATTCTGCGCAAGAATGGTGGATAGAGGGAATAGCAAGGCAGGAACGAACAAAAGAATAGACAGACGGATTTGCTGAATAATCTTTTTATTCATACATTTGTGAGTTAAGGTTCAAGTAAAAATCGGTTAGTATTTTTGATTGAACTGTGGCCTGCGGGTGTTGCCTCACCTGCAGGCTTTTTATCAATCAAAAAAATAGATGGTAATAGGTTCTATTATAGGATCATAGGCATTTCAATTTTGGTGTTTGACATAAATGAATAAATTACGCTGTTTTATCGGATGATGATTTTATTCTCGAGTTCGTTGTACTCATAAGTGAAATCCGAGGAGCGCTGCAGGATCCGCAAGATATGGTCGATGCCTTCTGATGTGCGGATTTTTAGTCGTTTGTACTTGATCGCGGGCAGTTCCTTCCGCTGAATCTCGATTTCAACGTCAAAATACTTCCTTAACTTGTCGATGATTTGCCCGAAATCGTCGCCACTGAATGAGATGATGCCATCGGTCCACAGATAATTGTCTTGGTTCTCCAGGTTGCTCAAGCGCAAATGCCCGTTTTTCAGATGGACGATGGTGTTGGGCGCCATCCGGATCTTTTCGTTATTCACCTTATTGGTTACGGCAACACTTCCCTCGAAAAGCGCTGTTGAGAATTCCTGTGCATCCTTGTCGGCGTTCACATTGAACCGCGTACCGCAGACTTCGACATCGCAGGCATAGGTTTCGACAATGAAGGGTTGCGATGCGTCATGCGCAACTTCAAACATCGCCTCGCCTTCGAGGTACACGCGCCGTTCTTTGCCAGTGAAGAGTGCCGGGTAAGTGATTCGGCTTTTCGAATTGAGTTTTACTGTGGTACCATCACCCAAGGCGATACTGACATGCTGTCCGACCGGGGCCTCGATCGAAGTGGGGGTTTCAGCTAAGCGATCCATCCGAGAGGAGAAGAACAGGTAACTTCCTCCAATAATTACAAGCAATGAAGCAGCAATTCCTATGGTTTGACGAATCGGTCTTGAATGTGTTATGCGGTACCATAAGTTCGTATCAGCTTCGGGAACGGAGTCTGGCTCAATCATAATACTTACGATGAACTTTTCGTGGACCTCGTTCATGTACTTTTGGTGCTCCTCGGGATCTGCGTCCAACCACGCCGCAATCCGGTCGGTCTCGTCATTCGTTGTCTCCCCAAGGAAAAACTTGAACAGCAAAGTATCGGATATTTTGGTGTTATCCATAATTATTGGTTTTTTCATAAACTATCTTTGGGCGATCTTAATTTATTACCCCCTCTATTATTATATATCCACGAACAAGGCAAATTCTCGATCTCAAATGCAAATAAATATTTTTACTAAATTAGAAAAATTCCTTAATTTTGTAATTGACTGATTGATAATGCAATATATAAATTCCTCGCTTGGCCATTTTTTGATATTTTTTTACTATCTTTGCTCTACAAGCAGAAATTGTGTCATGCAGGAATTTGTATCAGAGAAAATGACGTACGAGACTTTCGAACAGTTTTTTCATAGGTACGAACAAAGATTGTGTCGGATCGCGTACTCTTACCTGCGCGACAGGGATGCGGCGCGCGATGCAGTAAACGAGTGTTTTACCGCGGCGTGGCACAATCGGGAATATATCGAAATAAAAACATTCGAATCATATTTATACCAGTCGGTCAAAAACGAATGCCTTAAATATCGTCGCAACAAGGAACTTAAAAAAACAGTTTACGATAAAATCTTGATGAAAGAGCGATGTGCCATGGATTACTATACGCGCACCATCGAAAGTTGCAATCCGAATGAATTGTTCTGTGAAGAAATCATGGCGATATGCCGCAAACAAATTGCCCGGATGCCGGAGCTACGACGCCAAATCCTTACGGCAAACAAGTTCGAGGGAATGAGCTATAAGGAAATTGCAGACAGAAACGGAATAACCACACGCAAAGTGGATTATGAACTGCAACGAGCCATAAGTTCCCTGCGTCTCTCCCTGAAGGATTATCTGACCATCCTGGCGGTATTCATCAGCATAAAACATTAAATGACCCGCAAACGTCAAAAGGGATGAACCCGTATGGTGCAATACCGGAGAAGTATTTCCAAGAAGCATGGGATCGTCCAAAAAAATTCCTGCATCATGAAAATCACTTCTTAAAAGACATGCCGAATAAAAGGGGATCCGTATCTGAATGAGCGAAAATTCAAAAGGCGGCCCCTCCTTGGCATATTATTACGTTTTGCTGCCGACAGGAACCGCCTGGCAGATTACTCGAGTTTCATCACATCGTCGATGCCCATCTCCCGGTAGGTCGATTCAAGTTCCTCGCTCCGGTCGCTGATTACCAGCAGCTTGTCCCCCAGCTTCAACTCCGTCTTGCCCCGCGGCACGAAATACTCCCCGTCGCGGCACACCATCATCACCAGCGTGTTCTCCGGGAGGACGATATCCTTGAGCGTCGGACCGCTCTCCAACATGCTCTCATTGACCTCAACCTCCGTCAGCGCCGACTTCATGTCTTCATGCATATTGACATCGAAAGCCGACTCGCGCTCCTCATAGGCCAGGCCCAGCAGGTTGGCCATGCCGCTGACGGTCGTGCCCTGCACGACAAGCGAGAGAATCGTCGAGAGAAAGACCACATTGAACAGCAGATCGGCATGCGCCACATCGTCCATCATCGGGTAGATCGCAAACAGGATGGGAACCGCTCCACGCAGGCCGACCCATGAAATGTAAAACCGCGCCCGCGTCGAAAATCGGCGGAACGGCAGCAGACAGGCAAATACCGTCAGCGGACGTGCTACGAGAATCAAAAAGCCACCCACAGCGCATCCCAGAATCAGCACCTCGGGCTGCAGCAACTCCCGGCTATTGACAAAAAGACCGAGCGTAAGGAACATCACAATCTGCATGAGCCAGGTGAATCCGTCGAAAAAGACCGTCAGCGGCCGTTTCTGCACCAGCTTGCGGTTGCCGATGACCAGACCCGAAAGATATACAGCCAGATAGCCGTTGCCACCCAGCAGATCGGTGAAGGCAAACGACAAAAAGACAAAGGCCAACAGCAATACCACATACAACGAGTGGTTCACGAGGTTGATCCTGTTGATCGTCCAGACCGCCAGACGCCCGATCAGATAACCCGCCAGAGCACCGATCCCCATCTGCATCACGAAATGAAGCAACGACAGCCACAAACCGGGATGCTCCTGTTTGGCACCCGTAAGCACCCCCACCAGCAAGACCGTCAGCATGTAGGCCATCGGATCGTTCGAACCGCTCTCCAGCTCGAGCAACGGCCGCAGATGCTCCTTCAGGCCCTGCTTCTTGCTGCGCAGAATCGAGAATACCGACGCCGAATCGGTCGAGGACATTGTCGAAGCCAGCAGCAGCGCCACGGCAAAAGGCATCTCCAGACCCAACCACGGTGCGATAAGCCAGACGAACCCGGCAAGAATCGCCGCCGTCATGGCCACCCCCGCCGTAGCCAGCACTACACCCGGGCCGATGACCGGACGGATTTCGCGAAACGACGTATCCATACCTCCCGTGAAGAGAATGATACACAGCGAGATCATGCCGATGAACTGCGTGATCTCCTCCGAACGGTAGGAGATGAAATCCCAGCCGAACAACATGCCCACGCCCAGGAACAACAGCAACGCCGGAGCCCCGAAACGATAGGCCACCTTACCGGCCAGAACCGCCACGAACAGGAGCATGGCCCCTACCAATACGATATTTTCACCACTGATCGAAATCATACGCTATCAGGATATGGACCGGCCGAAATTTATTTCCGACACGGGTTTCACGCCCGGCCGACAGCAAAATTAGGAAAAAATACGCGCATTTTATGCCCCTTCCGCCGAAAAAACGGATCATCCCGCCCGATTCGGACAATACTTCCCGAAACAGGTCGCCGGAGCAGAGTGGAACCGTCGCGGAAAGGGGGCAGGATCAATACTGCGGAATAAAAGTGTAGGTGATGGTGCCCTGATGGCGCGCTGGAGCCGCGGGGTCGATATTGAAGGTCGAAATGTTCGCGGCACGCAAGGCGGCCTCGCGCATGCAGTCGTCGCCGCCCTCGACAACCCGCGCCGAAATGACCTCACCGGCCCGATTGACGACAATCGCCACGACAACCTGTCCGCCCGACTCGCAACGGTAGGCCGGAACATTCAGATGGACCGACTGCCGCAACGGATCGGTCAGCGAAAACGACACCGTAACGCTTCCCCTGACCTTGCGGTCTTCGTGTTTGCCCTCCGACGCACGGCCGCGGTCGCCGCCGATGGCCTCCGCCTCGGCAAGACCCTGTTCGTAGGCCTCGCGGTTGGCCTGCATGCGTGCCGCGGCATCCTCGGCGGCATCGTTCAGGGCCGCAGCATTCGTACCCCGGTCGTCCTTGAGCTGCTCGTTGAGGGCGTTTTCATTCGAAATCTCGTTGCGGATACTCCCCCAGTCGATCGCCTCGCCCTGCTGGCGGCGATCCACCTCGGCCTGCAGGCGGTCGCGCTCCTGCTCAAGCTCCGCAAGCGTCTGCAGGTCGATATACATGCCCTGCTGGTGCGGTCGGCCTCCGATAACGATCTTCGACGAAACAAAGGCTATCATCAGCACCAGGTAGACGATCAGCGTAACGCACAGGCCTGCACGGTGGTCATAGGCCCAGACGCCGGCATCCTCACGGCGGTTTTCAAACGGCAGGTGCAGCTTCGGACGCCGCGGGGCGCCCGCGGACGCCGCGGGGCGCGGAGTGCGCGCAGGCTGCGCAGCGGACGCAGCGGTTGCGCGGGATGCAGGGCGTGCAGAGGACGAGGGTTGTGCGAGTCGTGCGGGTTGTGCGGCTGCACTCTCCGAAGCGGTTCCCGACAGGTGCGAAGAGCCCCGCTCCGCAGCCGGCGCTGCAGCGGCGGTTTCCCGCCGGGGCGCCGGAGCGAATGTCCCCTCCCGAGGATCGGAAGTCTCCGGATGCTGTCGCCGGGATCGCTCTGCCATAGGTGTTTTTTGGTTTTTCCGGGCAAAATTAGTGTTTTTTTACCGTTTTTTTGTTATCTTTACAGAAAATAAACTCGACGCGGAGCGCCGGACCGGATTTGGTTTTGCGCCCGAGTTGCATTATCTTTGCGTGCAATTTACCATGAACCCGCTTATGACAACCAAACAACAAACGCTCAAGGCCCCCATCTCCTTCTCCGGGAAAGGCCTCCATACGGGCGTCCAAGTAACCATGACGGTCAATCCCGCCGAAGCCGGCACGGGAATCGTATTCCGCCGCACCGATATCGAAGGGAAGCCCCTTATTCCCGCACTCTGCGACTATGTCGTCGATACCTCACGCGGTACGACGATCGAGGCCGGCGGACACCGTGTCAGCACCATCGAACATATCATGTCGGCACTCTGGACCCTCGGCGTGGACAACGCCCTGATCGACATCGACGGCCCCGAAACGCCCATCATGGACGGCTCCGCATGCGCCTACGCCAAGGCGATCACCGAAACCGGACTTGTCGAGCAGGAGGCCGAACGTACGTTCTATCACGTTACCGAGAAGATGGTCTATACGATTCCCGAAAAGGGCGTCGCCATCATCCTCTACCCCGACGACGAGTTTTCCGTATCGGTCCATGTGGACTACAACTCGAAGGTCATCGGGAACCAGTACGCCACGCTCGATCCCGGCGACGACTACGCCGACAAGATCGCACCCTGCCGCACGTTCGTATTCCTGCATGAAATCGAGCCGCTCATCAAGATGAACCTCATCAAGGGCGGCGACCTGGACAACGCCATCGTCGTCGTCGAGAACCCCGTGCCCGAAGATCAGCTCGACCACCTCAAAAAGGTCTTCAACAAGCCCGACATCGAGATCAAGGCCGGATACCTCAACAACCTCGAACTGCGTTGCAACAACGAACTCGCACGGCACAAACTCCTCGACCTGCTCGGCGACTTCGCCCTGCTCGGCGTACGCATCAAGGGCCGCGTATGGGCGACCCGCCCCGGGCACTTCGCCAACACGGAGTTCATGAAGCAGCTCAAGCACACCATCCGCAAGGCCGGCGAAAAACCCCGCTTCACCTACGACTGCCGCAAGCCGCCCCTCTACGACATCAACGCCATCCGCCACATGCTGCCCCACCGTCCGCCGTTCCTGCTTGTCGATCGCATCTTCCACTGCGACGCCACGTCGGTGGCCGGCATCAAGAACGTTACGATGAACGAGCCCTTCTTCGTCGGACACTTCCCCGAAGAGCCCGTCATGCCGGGAGTGCTCATCATCGAGGCCATGGCCCAGTGCAGCGGCATCATGGTCCTCAACACGGTGCCCGATCCCGAAAACTATTCGACCTACTTCATGAAGATCGACAACGCCAAGTTCAAGCGCAAGGTCGTACCGGGCGATACGCTCCAGTTCGAAATCCACCTGCTCGAACCCATCCGCCGCGGCGTCGCTCTCGTCGAGGCCAAGGCCTTCGTCGGCGAATCGCTCGCCTGCGAGGCGGAACTCATGGCTCAAATCGTTAAAAACCGGAAATAATGATCAGCAAACTCGCCTTCATCCACCCCGACGCCCGGATCGGAAACAATGTTACGGTGGAGCCCTTCGCCTATATCGCCGGGGACGTTGTCATCGGCGACGACTGCTGGATAGGCCCCGGAGCCGTGATCCACGACGGCGCCCGCATCGGCCGCGCATGCAAGATCCACACCGCAGCCTCCGTATCGTGTCTGCCGCAGGACCTGAAATTCGCCGGAGAGAAAACCACCTGCGAAATCGGCGACTCGAACGATATCCGCGAATATGTGACCATCAGCCGCGGTACGGCCTCGACGGGAACAACCCGCATCGGCTCGCACAACCTGCTGATGGCCTACACGCATGTCGGACATGACTGCGTCATCGGAAGCCATTGCGTCATCTCGAACCGCGTATCCCTTGCCGGAGAGGTCCATGTCGGAGACTGGGCCGTCATCGGAGGCCACGCCGCCGTCCACCAATGGGTGCACATCGGCGAGCACTCGATGACCCAGGGCGGATCCCTGCTGAGCCAGGACCTGCCGCCGTTCGTCATCGTCCGCAACGACACGCTCCGCTTCGCCGGAATCAACAAGATCGGGCTTTCGCGCCGCGGCTTCACGCCCGAGCGCATCGGAGAGATCCACGACGCCTGCCGCATCCTTTTCCAGAGCGGTCTGAACTACATGACCGCCTGCGACGAGGTGGAACGCGAGGTATCCCAAAGCCCCGAACGCGACGCGCTCGTGAACTTCATCCGTGAATCCAAGCGCGGCATCATCAAGCCTTACGAATCGCGCAGCCGGGCCGAATAAATCCGGGGAACGTCGGAAAGATACCCACACAGGCAGCGGGGGCCTTCGCTATGAAACGGCTCCCGCTGCATATTTTTTCACTTACATATTGGTATATCGGAATTTTTCACTATATTTGCGTTGTCGAAAGACGAAGCGAAGAGGAAAGGGGACGGTGAGTCCCCTTCTTTCATAGTTATACACAGCTGAACGACAGGCACATGATCGACACGAAAAAAATTATTGAAGCGGCGGAACGCCACCTCGAGGGAACCGACCGGTTCGTCGTGGAGTGCACCTGCACCCCCGGCAACGAGATCGAACTGACGATCGACAGCGACACGACGGTGGGAATCGACGCCTGCGTGGAGTTGAGCCGCGCCATCGAGGCCGACCTCGACCGCGACGCCGAAGACTTCTCGCTTACGGTAGCCTCGGCGGGCATCGGCTCCGACCTGCGCACGCTGCGCCAGTACCGCAAGATCACGGGACGCCCGGTGGAGGTGCTGCTGACGAGCGGCGTGAAGATCCTCGCCCGGCTCGAAGCCGCCGACGAGGAGGGCATCACCCTCTCCTACGAGGAGAAGCAGGCCGTCGAGGGCAAAAAACGCAAGCAGCTCGTACAGGTAACGCACACCTACCCCTTCGCCGAGGTCAAGTACACGCGCGAGTGGCTCGACTTCAAATAATAAGGCTGCCGCATCGTGCCGCCGCCGGCGCTTGAATGCAGGAGGGCTCCGACCCGGAAAGACCGTGCGCCGACAAAACATCGGAAACAACGAAACAATAAAAAGATAACGACATTCAAATGGACAACCTGAATTTGATCAGCAACTTTGCCGAGTTCAAAGAGCTGAAGAACATCGACAAATCGACGATGATCGGCGTACTGGAGGACGTCTTCCGCCACGCGCTTCAGAAACAGTATGAAACGGACGAGAATTTCGACGTCATCATCAACCCCGAGAAGGGCGACCTCGAAATCTGGCGCAATCGCACCGTCGTCGAGGACGGCGCCGTGGAGAACCCCAACATGCAGATCGCCGTATCGGAGGTCAAGGCCATCGACCCCACCTATGAGGTCGGAGACGAATACGCCGACGAGATCAAACTCTCGTCGTTCGGACGCCGCACGGTGCTCTCGCTGCGTCAGAACCTCGCCTCGCGCATCCTCGACCTCGAGAAGGCGAACCTCTATGAAAAATACTCGGAGAAGGTCGGCGAGATCGTTACCGGAGAGGTCTACCAGGTATGGAAGAAGGAGGTGCTCATCCTCGACGACGAGGAGAACGAACTCATCCTCCCCAAGACCGAGCAGATCCCCAACGACTTCTACCGCAAGGGCGATACGATCAAGGCCATCGTCAAGTCGGTCGAGATGAACAACAATCAGCCGCGCATCATCCTTTCGCGTACGGCCAACCAGTTCCTCGAGCGGTTGTTCGAACAGGAGGTTCCCGAGATCTTCGACGGCCTGATCACCATCAAGAAGATCGTCCGCATCCCCGGCGAGCGTGCCAAAGTTGCCGTGGAGTCCTACGACGAGCGTATCGATCCCGTAGGAGCCTGCGTCGGCATGAAGGGCTCGCGCATCTACTCGATCGTCAAGGAGCTGCGCAACGAAAATATCGACGTAGTGAACTACACGGCCAACACGCAGCTGATGATCCAGCGCGCCCTGAATCCCGCGAAGATCTCCTCGATCACCATCGACGAGGAGAAGAAGACCGCCTCGGTCTACCTCAAGCCCGACCAGGTGTCGCTGGCCATCGGCAAGGGCGGCCTGAACATCCGCCTCTCGAAGATGCTTACGGGTTACGACATCGATGTCTACCGTGAGATCGAGGAGGAGGACGTCGCCCTCACGGAGTTCGCCGACGAGATCGACGGATGGATCATCGACGCCCTGAAGAGCGCCGGATGCGACACGGCGAAGAGCGTGCTCGAACTGCCCGTCGAGGAGATCGCCGCACGCGCCGACCTCGAGCTGGAGCAGGCGCAGAAGGTCGTCGAAATTCTGAAGGCCGAGTTCGAATAACCAAAACCGCAAGAAAGGAGAACATTAAAATATGGGTAACGAAAGAAAAATAAGGCTCATTCAGGTTGCCAAGGAGTTCAACGTGGGTATCAACACCATCACGGACTTCCTGCACAAGAAGGGCATCAAGAGCGACGGATCGCCCAACACGCTGGTCGATGCGGAGACTTATGCCGTTCTGGAGAAGGAGTTCGGATCGAACCGCAGCGCCGCAAGCGCCCGCAACTCGATCCGCGAACGAATCTCCCTGAAGCAGACGACCATCACACTCGAAGAGGCGAAAAAGCAGGAGCGCGAGGAGGAAAAGGAGGTCGTCATCAAAAGCAACGTCATCAGCGTGAAGGACGAACTGCCCCAGCCGAAGATACTCGGCAAGATCGACCTCTCACCCAAACCCAAACCGGCACCCCAGCCGGCTCCTGCACCCAAGCAGGAGGCTGCGCCGACGCCGGAGGTGAAGGCGCCGACACCGCAACCGGAGCCCACGCCCACAGAGGCTCCCTCGGTCAAAGAGGAAACCCCGGCACCCGTTCAAACGCCGGCTCCGCAGCAGACTCCTGCAGCGGAACCCGCACACGAACAAAAGCCCGCACACGAAACGACGGCACCCGCAGCGCCGAAGCAGGAAGCCGAAGAGGCGGCTCCGGTTCACGAGGAGGCCCCGAAGGACAACATCTTCCGTCCGGCGACCGTAACCCTCTCCGGGCCCCAGGTGCTCGGTACGATGGATGTCTCGGGATTCGTTCCCGGAGGCAAGCACAAGCGCAAGCGGCTCCAGAAGGAGAAGGTCGATGTCTCGAAGGCCCAGAAGGGCGTGCAGCAGGGCGGCGGCAAATCGGGCAATGCCCCGGGCGGCAACAACAACCGTCCGGGAGGCAACAACCAGGACCGCAACCGCGGCGGGCAACCCTCGAACCAGCCCCGTCCGGGTGAGGGCCGCCGCAACAAGAACAAGAATACCCCGAAACCCATCGTACGCCCCGAAGTGAGCGACGAGGAGGTTTCGAAGCAGGTAAAGGACACGCTGGCACGTCTGACGGCCAAGGGTGCCAAGACCAAGGCGGCGAAATACCGCAAGGAGAAACGCGAGGCCGTCGCCGAGCGTATGAACGAAGAGTTCGAACGCGAGGAGCAGGAGCGCTCGATCCTCAAGGTTACGGAGTTCGTAACCGTGAGCGAGCTGGCCACGATGATGAACGTCTCTCCGACGGAGGTCATCACCGCCTGCATGAACCTCGGACTGATGGTATCGATCAACCAGCGGCTCGACGCCGAGGCTCTGGTCGTCGTTGCCGAGGAGTTCGGATACAAGGTCGAATTCGTATCGGTGGAGATCCAGGAGGCCATTGCCGACGACCACGAGGACAAGGAGGAGGATCTCGTGCCGCGTCCGCCGATCGTTACGGTCATGGGACACGTCGATCACGGTAAGACCTCGCTGCTGGACAACATCCGCAAAACGAACGTCATCGAGGGCGAGGCTGGAGGTATCACGCAGCACATCGGTGCCTACAGCGTCGAGCTCAACGGTCAGAAGATCACCTTCCTCGACACCCCGGGACACGAGGCATTCACCGCCATGCGCGCCCGCGGTGCGAAAATCACCGACGTGGCGATCATCATCGTGGCGGCCGACGACAACGTCATGCCCCAGACGATCGAGGCAATCAACCACGCCCAGGCGGCCGGTGTTCCGATGGTATTCGCCATCAACAAGATCGACAAGCCCAACGCCAACCCCGACCATATCAAGGAGCAGCTCTCGCAGATGAACTACCTCGTCGAGTCGTGGGGCGGCAAGTACCAGGATCAGGAGATCTCGGCCAAGAAGGGCATCAACCTCGACAAGCTGCTCGAGAAGGTGCTGCTCGAGGCCGAAATGCTCGAACTGAAGGCCAACCCCAACAAGAAGGCCGTGGGTACGGTGATCGAATCGACGCTCGACAAGGGCCGCGGATACGTTTCGACGGTTCTCGTGCAGACCGGAACGCTCCATATCGGCGACGTCATCCTCTCGGGAACCTTCACGGGCCGTGTCAAGGCCATGTTCAACGAGAATGGCAAGAAGGTTACCGAAGCAGGACCTTCGACCCCCGTGCAGGTGCTCGGTCTGAACGGTGCCCCGCAGGCCGGCGACCTGTTCAACGTCATGGACGACGACCGCTCGGCACGCGAAATCGCCAACAAGCGCGAACAACTCCAGCGCATGCAGGGCATCATGACCCAGAAGCACGTTACGCTCGACGAGATCGGACGCCGCATCGCCATCGGCTCGTTCAAGGAGCTCAACATCATCGTCAAGGGTGATGTGGACGGTTCGGTGGAGGCCATGTCCGGATCGCTCATCAAACTCTCGAAGGAGAGCGTCCAGGTCAATGTCATCCACGCCGCCGTGGGCCAGATCTCCGAATCCGACGTCCTGCTGGCCGCCGCATCGAATGCCATCATCGTGGGATTCCAGGTGCGTCCGTCGGCCGCGGCACGCAAGCTCGCCGAGAAGGAGGAGATCGAAATCCGCCTCTATTCGATCATCTACGACGCGATCAACGATATCAAGGATGCCATCGAGGGTATGCTCGAGCCGGTCATGAAGGAGGAGATCGTCGCTTCGGTCGAGGTCATGGAGATCTTCAAGATCTCGAAGGTCGGAACCGTCGCCGGATGTGTGGTCCGCGAAGGCAAGCTGCAGCGCTCGACTCCGATCCGCGTCATCCGCGACGGTATCGTGATCTACACCGGAAAACTCGGATCGCTCAAGCGCTTCAAGGACGACGTCAAGGAGGTTGCCTCGGGACAGGACTGCGGTCTGAACATCGAATCGTTCAACGATATCCGCGTAGGCGATATCGTCGAGGGATACGAGCAGGTCGAGGTCAAGCGGAAATAACCCGGAACAGAAACGAACAGTTAGGAAAATGGGACAAAGGATTAATTTTTAAACCATACCCCAAACTCATACCAAATGAATACGCAGATCAAATTTACAACGCCCGAAGAGGCCGTCAAGGTCATCAAGTCGGGAGATCATGTGCACCTGAGCTCCGTAGCATCGGCTCCGCAGTGCCTGATCAACGCCATGTGCAAACGCGGCGAAGCCGGAGAGCTGAAGAACGTCCATGTACACCACCTCCACACCGAGGGCCCGGCTCCCTATGCCGACCCGAAGTTCGAGGGCATCTTCCAGCTCGACTCTTTCTTCGTGGGCGGCAACGTCCGCAAGGTTACCCAGAGCGGCTATGCCGACTACATCCCGGTATTCCTGAGCGAGACGCAGAAGCTCTACCGCTGTGGTGCCGTACCCTGCAACGTCGCCATGATTCAGGTATGCCCGCCCGACAAGCATGGCTATGTGTCGCTCGGCACGTCGGTCGATGCGACGCTCGCAGCCGTGGAGTGCGCCGATTACGTCATCGCCGTGGTGAACAAGCACGTTCCCCGCGCCTTCGGCCAGGCCATGATCCCCATGTCGAAGATCGACCTGTTCGTTGAGGACGATACGCCGCTCGTTGAGGCGAAGTTCTCGGAGCCGAACGAGATCGAAACGGCCATCGGCAAGCACTGCGCCGAACTCATCGGCGACGGCGCCACGCTCCAGATGGGTATCGGCGCTATCCCGAACGCCGTGTTGAGCCAGCTCGGAGGGCACAAGAACCTCGGTATCCATACCGAGATGTTCGCCGACGGCGTACTGCCCCTCGTCGAGAAGGGCGTCATCAACGGCGAGGCCAAGAAGACCGACCCGGGCAAGATGGTTTCGACCTTCCTGATGGGTTCGCAGGCCGTATACGACTTCATCGACGACAACCCCGGCGTGCTGATGATGGACGTGGGCTACACGAACGACCCCTACATCATCTCGCAGAACGACAACTTCGTGGCCATCAACTCGGCCCTGCAGATCGACCTCACGGGCCAGGTTTGCGCCGACTCGCTCGGAACGAAGTTCTGGTCGGGAGCCGGCGGTCAGATCGACTTCGTTTACGGCGCTTCGCTCTCGAAGGGCGGAAAGGCCATCATCGCCATGCCCGCCATCACGAACAAGGGCGTCTCGAAGATCTGCCCCACGCTGCTCGACGGCGCCGGCGTCGTAACGTCGCGCTTCCATGTGCACTGGGTCGTAACCGAATTCGGCGCCGTGGATCTCTACGGCAAGTCGATGCAGGAGCGCGCCCGGCTGCTCATCTCGATCGCACACCCCTCGGCCCAGGAGGAGCTCGACCGCGCCGCCTTCGAACGCTGGGGGTCGCACCACCACTACATCAAGCAGTACATGAGCGAGAAGTAGCCCGACAGGTTACGGATTCATACCCGAAAACGGGATTCCGGCTTCAATCCGGAATCCCGTTTTTACTTTTCGGCGAATAACAGCGATTTTTAACAGGTTTCTTTTGGTTGCGATAGAAAAATATTTTATTTTTGTAGGCATACAGGCACAATAATATTTCTATCACACGAGTTCACAGAAAATTCCGAATGTTTCAACTTAAATCAAAAACTACTATGAAACTTTTGACAACCAAGAACCTCATCGGTTCGTTGTGCGGAGTCGCCATGCTCTCCGCCGGACTGACCTCCTGCGCCCCGAAGCAGAACACGCTGACGGAAGAGGAAATTGCCGACGGCTGGGAACTCCTCTTCGACGGCAAGAGCCTCGATCAGTGGAAGGATTTCAACGGCGATTCGCTCACGCAGCCCTGGCATGTCGTGGACGGATGCATCCAGGCAAACGGCGACGGCAGCGATCTGTCGGGCTACATCGTTACCAAGAAACAGTACGAGAACTTCATCCTCGACTGGGACTGGAAACTCTCGCACGGCGGTAACAGCGGCATGCTCTACCATGTCGTCGAGGACCCCTATTTCTTGGTACCTTATGTTACCGGCCCGGAGTATCAGCTTATCGACGAGGAGGGTTGGGAAGAGGATAACGCCCCCACGAAACTCGAAGAGTGGCAGCGCCTGGGCGTCGATTACGCCATGCACCTGCCCGACAAGGCCGCCATGCAGGTCAATCCGCAGGGTGAGTGGAACTCCTCGCGCATCGTCTTCGACAACGGACATGTCGAGCACTGGCTCAACGGCAAGAAGATCCTCGAGTTCGAGGCCTGGACCGACGACTGGTTCGCCCGCAAGCACAGCGGCAAGTGGGAAACAGCTCCCGAGTACGGTTTGGCACGCAAGGGCGTGATCTGCCTCCAGGACCACGGATATCCCGCTTCGTTCCGCAACATCAAGATCAAGGAGCTGCCCCGCAAGGCCGGCAAGGAGGTTACGCTCTTCAACGGCAAGGACCTCACTGGCTGGGAGGCTTACGGAACAGAGAAGTGGTATGTCGATAAGAACGGGTATCTGGTATGCGAGAGCGGTCCCGACAAGCAGTACGGATACCTCGCTACGCGCGAATACTACAACGACTTCGACCTGACGGTGGAGTTCAAGCAGCTGGCAAACGGCAACTCGGGCGTTTTCTTCCGTTCGTTCGTCGAGCCGCCCGTGAAGGTACACGGATGGCAGTGCGAAGTTGCTCCCAAGAACTGCGACACGGCAGGTATCTATGAATCCTACGGCCGCGGCTGGCTCGTGCAGATCCCCGAGGAGAAGGAATCGATCCTCAAGGAGGGCGACTGGAACACGCTGCGCCTGCGCGTTGAGGGCGACCACGTCCAGACGTGGCTCAACGGCGAAGAGATGGTCGATATCCACGATGCCAAGATCGGTGCCGCACAAGGCCGCATCGCCCTGCAGATCCATGACGGCGGCGGCATCAAGGTACAATGGCGCAACCTCAAACTTACCGAACTGTAACAGGATCATCAAAACCCTAAAATATCGAATCACAAATGGGAATCAACAGAAGAAACTTCCTCAAGACGGCCGGCGGCCTGGCTCTGCTGACAATCGTCCCGAGCCGCGTACTGGGAGGGCCGAAGCACGTCGCCCCGAGCGACCAGCTTACGAAAGGTATCATCGGCGTCGGCGGCATCGGCCGCACGAGCTACCACTTTACCAGCGACGAGCGCTGTCGTCTGGTGGCCATCTGCGACGTCGATAAGGACCATCTGGCAAGCGCCCTGGAACTGGGCAAGCAGAAGTTCGGCCAGACGCTCAAAACCTACCATTTCTACCGCGACCTGATCAACGACCCGAACGTCGATATCGTCCATATCGCCACGCCGCCCCACTGGCACGGCATCATGGCCGTCGAGGCCGCACGCGCCGGGAAGGATATCTGGTGCGAGAAACCCATGACCCGCACCATCGGCGAGGGCAAGCGCGTCATGGAGGCCGTCAAGCAGAACGGACGCATCTTCCGTCTGAACACCTGGTTCCGCTTCACCGATACCTTCTACGGACTCGGCACGACCGTCAAGCCGCTGAAGAAGCTCGTGGACAGCGGCATGCTCGGATGGCCCCTGAAGGTTACCATCTCGGGCGCCACGGGATTCACCTGGAAATTCTTCTGGGTGGGCAAGGAGAATCTCACCCCGCAGCCCGTGCCCGCCGCGCTGGACTACGACCTCTGGCTCGGCCCGGCACCCTACAAACCCTACAACGTACACCGTACGCACCAGACCTTCCGCGGATACTGGGACTACGACGGCGGCGGCCTGGGCGACATGGGTCAGCACTACATGGACCCCGTGCAGTACCTGCTCGGCAAGGACAACACCTCGCCCGTCAAGGTCGAGGTGGATGCCCCGCAGCAGCATCCCGATGCCATCGGCATCTGGCGCAAGATCGTCTACACCTATGAGGACGGCTGTCAGATCGTACTCGAGGGCGAGGGCTACGAAAGCCTGGGCAAGGTGCCCTATATCGAAGGGCCGAAGGGTAAGGTGTACAAAGGATTCGAATGCACGATTCCGGATGTCATGAACAAGCTCGCCGAGCTGCCCGATCCCGAACCGCAGAACACCGACTTCATCCAGTGCGTCCGCAACCGCGAACGCTTTGCCCTGGACGAAGTCAAGGGATACCACAGCGCCACGCTCGTGAACATGGCCCTCTGCGCCCTGCGGCTGAACCGCTCGCTGCAGTTCGATCCCGAGAAACAGCTCTTCGTCAATGACGACGCGGCCAACCGACTGATCGACCAGCCGATGCGCGCCCCGTGGAAAATCTGATCCGTAACGCTCAAAACATGCACATCATGAAGAAATTACTCATCATATTGCTGGCCTGCTGCCTCGTGCCTTTCACGACGGAGGCGCAGGACACCCGGCAGCGGACCGCCACGACCATCATCGCCGATGCGCTGGCGCAACTTCCTGCCGAAACATCCGATGTATACAACACGCTCATGCAGGAGCTTGCCTCGACGGGAGCCCAAGGTATCAGCGAACTGGCCGGCATGCTCGTTCCTGCGGATCAGGGACAGAATGCCATCGTGGAGTACGCCTTGAGCGGCGTGGCCCACTTCGTATCGGCAGAGGGCCGCGAAGCCGCCCGCGCCGAGGTCCGCAAGGGCCTTGCCGATGGCATCGCCGCCTGCACGGACAAACCCAACCAGGCCTTCCTGCTCTCGCTGCTGCAGATCTGCTCGACGGCCGAGGATGCCGGTGTATTCGTTAAATACGCCAACGATGAATACCTCGCCGATGCGGCCATCCGCGGGCTCATCTCGACCCCGGCATCGGAAGGAACGATCCTTCAGCTGATGCAGGAGACCGAAAAGCCGACGGCACTGCTGGCATACGCCGCCTCGGTACGCCCGAGCGAAGGCGCTGAGGAGATTCTTCGCTCCTGGCTCACGGACTACCCCACGGACAACACGACAAAAGAAGCAATCTACAATGCGCTGGCAGCCTGCGGCAGCAAGTCCTCGCTCAAGGTGCTGGCAGACGCTGCGGCAGCCTCGGACTATGACTTTACGCCGAGCGATGCCACGAGCGCCTACATCCGTCTGGTGAACCGTCTGGCCGAGCAGGGCGACGTGAAGAGTGCGCTCGCCGCCGCCAAGTCGCTGGCCAAGGCCACGGCCCGCACGAACGTACGCGCCGCCGCCCTGGAGGTGATGCTCAAATACGACGCGAAGAAGCGCACGCAGAATCTGCTCGCAGCGCTGAATGATGCGAACCGCGAATACCGCGGTGCCGCTCTCGACTATGCAAACGACTTTGCCGACGAGGCGCTCTATGCCGCCGTGGTCAAGAAGATGCCGTCGCTGCCGGAAACGACCCGCACGGATATCGTAAACTGGCTGGGAGCCCGTCATGCCGCTTCGCAGATCGACGTGGTTGTCGCCATGATCGGATCGAGCGATGAGGAGCTGGCCACCGCAGCCATCCGTGCCGCCGGAAAGATCGGCGGCGATGCAGCCCTCGAAGCGCTGATCGGCCAGCTGGGCGGCGCGCATGCCGCAGCTGCAAATGCAGCCCTGCGGGCCTTCAACGGCTCGGTGAACAAGGGTCTGATCGCAGCGCTCGACAGCACGCCCGAGACGCAGGTACAGGCGCTGGAACTGGTCGCCGCACGCCGCATCGCAAAGGCTTCGGACAAGGTATTCGCCCTGCTTGCATCGGATGACAAGGCCGTGAGCGCCGCTGCCATCGAAGCATTGGCAGGCGTCAGCACGATCGGCGATTTCGACCGGCTCTGCGACCTGATGGACAAGGCTGCCGGAGAAGATGTTGCCAAATACCAGGCTGCGCTGAAAAACGCCCTCGCCACGCAGGAGCCTGCCACGCAGTATGCCAAGGTTTCGGGACGTATGAAGACCGCCCCGGAACAGACGCGCTACTACACGCTCCTCGCACAGTCCGGAAGCCGTGAGGCAATCGACGCCCTGCTGGCCGCCGAGAACCGCGAAGCGGCTTTTGCGGCCCTGCTGGAGGTGGACAATCCCGCGATGATCGATGTGCTCTACGAGCTGGCAACGACCAATCCCACCTGGACCAATGACGCCATTTCGTGCTATGCGGATTTCGTGGCAACGCATGCCGCACCGGAGCTGCGTCCCGACCTCTACCGGAAGGGCCTCGAAGCCAAACCGTCGGCTGACGTGCAGAACAAACTGTTGCGCGCCTTGGCCGCCACCTACTCGTTCCCCTCGATCGTTGTCGCCGCAAACTACCTCGATACGCCCGAGACGGCCGAAGCTGCCGCATATGCCGTGAAGACCATTGCGGCCAAGCATCCCGGAAAGGGCGGTGAGGAGGTCGTAGCCGCATTGGAAAAGGCGCAGGAGATCTATGCCGGACTCTCCAAGACGGATGCCGACGCAGGCTATGCCGTGGATGAGATCAAGGGCCTGCTGGCCAAGTATGCCGAAGCTCCCCGCTTCGAACTCCCGGCCGACGAGGCTGCTGAAGGTTTCGAGGTGCTCTTCGACGGACGCTCGATGGAGAAGTGGACCGGCAATACGACCAACTACGTTCCGCTGAACGGCACGATCGACGTAACGGCCCAGTACGGCGGCAGCGGCAACCTCTATACGAAGAAGGAGTACAGCGACTTCATCCTTCGTTTCGAATTCGCCTTCATCCGCCCGGGGGTGAACAACGGTATCGGAATCCGCACCCCGATGGGCGTCGATGCCGCCTTCCACGGCATGGAGATCCAGGTGCTCGACCATGACGACCCGATCTACAAGAACATCGAGGTCTACCAGCAGCACGGATCGGTTTACGGCGTCATTCCGGCCAAGCGCGTGAAGTTCGGCGAACTGGGAAGCTGGAACGTCGAGGAGATCCGCGCCGTCGGCGACCACATCACCGTAACGGTGAACGGCGAGGTGATTCTCGACGGCAACATCCGCGAGGCATGCCAGGGACACAACGTGGCCCCCGACGGATCGACGAAGAATACCTACATGATCGACGGCCGCAACCATCCGGGCCTCTTCAACAAGAAGGGACACATCGGGCTTCTGGGACACGGCCCCGGCATCCAGTTCCGCAACATCCGCATCAAGGAGCTCTGACCCCTTCAGGATAGGATGCAACAATCAAAAGCCCGCTCCGAAGAGCGGGCTTTTTGTATACCGCAAAGGAGAAGGTTTCGAAATAAAATCGTATATTTGTGTGCGAAAAGCGGATTATGCGGGACTGCCCCGCCCGATCCGTTTCAACATACCAGCGCAAACAAACAATGACTACTTCCGCATCTTCGGGGGCGGGCCCTGTTACGATCATAGCCATCGGAGCCGGGAACCGCACCAACAAGTATCTGGAATATGCCGTCAGGCATCCCGAACGGCTCAAACTCGTCGGCGTCGTAGAGTTGAATCCGATCCGCCGCAAGGCCGTTGCCGAAAAATTCGGGCTCGACGCATCGCAATGCTTCGAGAATTACGACCTCTTTTTCCAAAAGCCGGTTCCGGCGGATGCCGTACTGATCGCCACGCCCGAGAACATGCACTACGATCCCTGCATGAAGGCTATCGAGGCGGGATACAACATTCTGCTCGAGAAACCGATCGCACAAACCCTGCCGGAATGTTGCCAGATTGCCGAAGCTGCCCGGCGCAAGGGAGTTATCGTCGGCGTATGCCATGTGCTGCGCTACCATCCCTATTTCATCAAGATCAAGGAGATCGTCGATTCGGGCGAACTGGGCGAGATCATCTCCATCAGCCACATCGCTTCCGTAGGCCTCGACCGCACGACGCACGGATTTGTCCGCGGCATGTGGCGCAAGGAGGAAGTTACCAATCCGATGCTCATCTCGAAATGCTGCCACGACATCGATTTTCTGCTGTGGCTGACCAAAGCCCGCTGCCGAAAACTATCCTCCTTCGGATCACTGCGCTGGTACCGTCCCGAGAATGCTCCGGAAGGAAGCACCGAACGCTGCATCGACTGCCCGCATGAGGCGGAATGCCCCTATTCGGCCGTGGACCTCTATTACAACCGGCGCGACTGGATCTCGAACTTCGACATACCGAAAGGCTCCACGCTCGACGAGGTGTTGCTGCGCGAACTGCGGACCGGAAACTACGGCCGATGCGTCTTCCGTTGCGACAACGACGTCGTGGACCACCAGATCGTCTCGATGGAGATGGACAACGAGGTTACCATCTCCTTCTCGATGGATACCTTCACGTTGGGCGACCAGCGCGAAACGCACATACGGCTGACGAAGGGCGAAATCGACGGCGACGAGCGCACGTTGCGCGTCTGCAAGTTCCGCGGGGCCGAAGAGAAGATCTATGATTTCTCGAATATTCTCGGAACGCCTTTCCACGCAGGGGCCGATCTCAATCTGATCGAAGATTTCGTCGATACGTTAAGTCGCCGGGAGCATCGGTTCCGCACCTCGATCGGGCACTCCGTAGAGAGCCACCGCATCTGTTACGAAGCCGAACGGAGCCGTCTGACGGGCGAAACGATCACCCTGGAGGAACGGCCTGCACTGGAGTAGATTCTCGAAAAACCGGACGAAACTGAAAGACACGGCCTCATAGCCGTGTCTTTTTCATAAATACTTTGCGGCCAGCACGGTCTAAATGTCATTACAACACTCCACCAACTCCATTCGAAGCAGAGGAAAGGGATTTCCCTGGCCGTCTGTTTCCGAACGCTCGAATACGCGGAATCCAAGCCGGCGGTAAAAGTCCGCGGCCTGTGGATTCTGGACGTTTACATCCACATAGCGGCATCCATACTCCCGGACAGCCACTTCGGCCAATACCCGCCCGAAGCCACAACCGAAATAATCGGGCGACACGAAGAGCATTTCGATCTTCCGGTTCTCCATGCCGATAAATCCGACGAGGCGACCTCCATGACGGGCGACAACAAGGGATTCAACCGAACGGAGTGCCTGGTGCACAAAGGGGATCAAACGTTCGATATCCGCCTCGGCAAGGAAATGGTGGCTGGCCCGCATGGCTTCATTCCATACTTGGAAAAGTTCCGTTATGCACTCATCCGTCCGCTCAACCTCGCGGACAACGGTTGGGCGTGCGATTCTTTTGCGGAAGTAGAGCATATCGCTCAAAATACGCCCCTCTTCCACTATCGGATGGTCGTAATGAAGCGTGAAAAAATCCGGTACCGAATGCGTATAGACAAAACCGCATTCTTTATAAAAAGAGACGGTCTGCCGACTGTCTCCGGTACCTACCGTCATAAAAACGAAATTATCACCGTAATGCCGGCACAGGTATTCGATCATCATACGACCATAGCCTCTTCGCTGAAATGCCGGCGACACGGCAATATTCTTGAGTTCGCAGACGCCACCTCCTTCATCGGTTACCACCGCAATACATACAGGCGCTCCGTCATCGGCCTGCAAGACAAACATCTCGCCCCGCTCCAGATAACGGTCGATCATGGATTCCTGCTCGTCCGCAAGCAGCAGCAAGTCAAGATAGCGCTTTTTATTTCCCGTAATCTGCTCGAATTTCATAGATCATGAAGTTGCATTGACCGCATAACGGTAAAAGTAAGCAATTTACCATAGATACAAAAAAAGGTCAGACCATAAAGATCTGACCTTGAAGAGGCGGCTACCTACTCTCC